>Ga0206106_100230_pt1 | contig 75361 bp, 77 predicted proteins | sample 1B1ome_FD_148677 | JGI IMG/M metagenome (GOLD analysis project Ga0206106, IMG submission 148677) | Enriched microbial communities from leaf-cutter ant dump, University of Wisconsin, Madison, United States - 1B110A | ecosystem: Environmental > Terrestrial > Nest > Insects nest > Nest dump | place...
CCAATTCTTTTACAATTTTTTTCTTTAAGGATTCAGAGAAAATCCTACGTTCCCGAATCGCTATGTTTTGGCTACTTTTACCCATGATAAGTGACTGTTTTTTGTCAACTTATTTTAGGCATGCACAATAGATCATGAAAACAGAATAGTGAACCTTTATTTGCCCTTGTTGGCGCACAAATCCTTGCTGGCGCCCGAATCCATTCGTGTACCAGCAAGGATTCGGGCCAGCCGGGGAATAAGTAGAGACACACGGCCGTGTGTCTCTACCCTCCACAAACCGTCAGTGGCGATGGCAAACCACTCATGCATTCCAAACACTATCAATAGCAATGGGTTTTAACCCATTTCAAAAAAACAGGTACATCATTCAAAATAATTAAAAGCCAGAATTTTCAGAAAAAATCTATGAATGTTTTATCTGTGATTTTGGCTGCTGCTCAACTCATGCGGTCAGAGACACAGCCGCCGGGATGTAGTCAGAGAAACATCCAACGTCCCTTGAACACTACGCCGACCTGGGTGATACGGTAAACACCGCAGCAAGAATGGAGCAAAACGGAGCGGCAGGGAAAGTAAATATTTCCGAAGCAACGCACCGGTTAGTGAAAGATGACTTTACTTGTGAATCTCGTGGTGAAATAGAAGCAAAAGGGAAGGGAGAGATGGAGATGTACTTTGTGAGCGAAAAGCGGGAAAATCTATAGAGATTTATCTGCGATGGGCTGCCGCTGCGATATAGTCTTGAGACTGTTGAATACCTGCCTGAACACCACAATGAACCGGGCAGGAATGCGGTGATAAAATAAACTATTTACCGCAAATTTGCGGTAAATAGTTTGTGCATGTGCTGTATTTACTCCTTATCCAATACATATTCCTTCCCTTGCTTCAGTGCCAGACCGCTCACCTTGCCGTTTTCATCTACCCGGAATGTGATCCGTATTCCTGCCGCATCAAATTTGAATTCGGTAGTGCTGATGGCATCCAAAGGGAAAGCGCTTTGCCCGGTAGCCTGTGCTGTTAACTGATTGCCTTCTTTCCGTATCATAATTTTCAGGGGGAAGCCGGCGGAGCTGTAAACACCTTCGTAAGTAGCCAGTATTTTCCCATCCACTTCAATAACCTGCTGATTGAGGAGAGCGCTGTCTGCTCTTACAAACGGGATTATACTTCCACCCTGGTGCAGCATAAAACGGTGTCCCTTGCCGGTGGCATCGCGGTCAAATTCCATGAGAATACCGGCGGGCTTAAATTCAAAACGGTCTCCGCTCAAAGCCTCGGTAGGAAAGGCGTCCTGTCCCGTAGCCTGCGCCCATAACACGCCTTCCTTTTGGGAAATGGTAATTTTCATCGGTACTGCCGAGGTGGAATATACGCCGCTGAGCTGATCCAGCTCTGTTTCGGAAACGGCTACGGTTTTAAAATCGGGGAAAGTATAAGGCTGTTGATAAATGATGCTTAATACACCGATGGCAATATCATTAAGCGGCATGTTCAATCCATTGGCAAAAATGGAAATCGTCAGCTTATCTTCGGGGAAATAACCCACGCTGGTATGAAAAGCATCTATATGCCCGTTATGTCCGTAGCCGGTATGCTTACCGAATGGCATAGTAAATATGCCGAAACCGTAACTATTCAATTCGGAAATTTTTCCTGATTCCGCCCCGGGCAACATCTGCTGCAGACTGTTACTGTCTGTCAGTTTAAGTTCGAACAGTGCTTCTAAAAAGCGGGCGGTTGCTTCGGCGCTTGCAATAATGCCGCCAGCACCCGCCGCTGCCGTAACATGAGTTTCGGGTACCGGTTCCCATTGATCATGTTCAAGGATAAAAGAAACCGCTTCATTTTGTACTGTTACCGCATTTCCGGAAGGTAAAACCGCTCGCAAACTGGCTTTTTTGCAAATGAATTGCTGAAGCGCATCATTGTAGGACATGCCGGTAAGCTTTGATACGATAAAGCCGAGCAATACATAATTGGTATTGCTGTAAGCCATGCTTGTGCCGGGCTCAAAATCGGGCTTTTGTGTTGCGAATTTTTTCAGCAGATCGGCTTCCGATACCGGTGATGTGGTATTGGCCCATTCCGGATCATCGGTGTAGTTATACAAGCCGCTTTGATGGGTCAGCAGCTGGCGGATCGTGATTTGATCCGCATTGGGAATGTCCTTATAAAAACGACTCAGTTTATCATCCAAAGAAAGCTTTTTAGTCTGCACCAACTGCATAATCATTACCGCAGTATAAGTTTTGCTGATAGAACCGATACGGTAGCGGGTATGTGCATCGGCAGCAATCGGCTTGCCTTCCCGGTCTGTGCCCATGATGCCGTAAGCTTTATTGAAAACCGTTTTTCCGTCTTGCAGAATGCTGACGGCACCCATAAAGCGATTTTGTCCTGCGAGGTAGGTTAAGAAGCTATCAATACGTTGGGCGTTGATGGATTGCTGAGCGAAAGTTGCACTTTGAGTCCAAAGCATCATGACTGCAATAGCGCTGCTGATTATTTTGTTCATTTGAAGTTTTATTTGTTTTTAAAAATTGAATAAAGCACTTTGGGTGACATTTGTAGTATGTTTATACCGCGCTGCATTTTCCGTCATTTCTCCGGGTAATATTCTGATTCCCGGCGTTAAATTGAGTATATTTTATCTCCATTACTAAATGTATTACGGGCGCTTTTACTGTTTTACATTTTTACCTGGCATTCTTTATGGTGTTAAAACCATTTTTTCCATTTAAAATAAAGAATCATCAGGAACCCGATCAGCAGCATGACGAAGACGGTGACTAAGAATCCTGAGGAACTGTTGGTAAAGGGTATTTTTGCAAAGTTCATGCCAAAGATACTCCCGATTACCGTGGCAGGTGCCAGCAGCGTGGTTACCACAGTGAGCGTTTTCATCACTTCATTCATCCGGGTGTTCACCTGGTTCATATTCAGCTCCTGCAGGTTGACAATCATTTCCCGGTAGTTGTCGGTATATTCAATGGCCAGCATAATATGATCGTAGATATCTTTAAAGTATTTCCGGTTGCTTTTTTTGATGAGTGTATTGTCAGTCGTTAAAAAATAACTGACTAATTCCCGAACCGGACCAATGGCGCGTTGCATAAGCATGATCTCCCGGCGCAGCAGACTGATTTTTAGCAAAGCGCCTTTTGAGTAAGTTATTACGACCTCATCTTCAAGCTTGTCTAAACGCATTCTCAGGTTGTCCAGCACATTGAAATATTGATCCACTACCGCATCAATCAGCGCATACAGCAGATAGTCGGCTGTTTTCTGATGCAGATGATTATCTCCTTTTTTAATTCTGTCCCGGAGCATATTGAAGGGGTCATAATTGGGTTCCTCCTGGAAGGAAAGCACATAATTTTCTCCCAGCACAAGGCTCAGTTGTTCTGTGTTTACCGACCCGGTATCCATATTGTAGCGAATCATTGGCAGCAGGCAAAACAATTGCGTCTCCATATTATCAGCCTTTGCCCGTTGACCGCTGCTCAGGATGTCTTCAATCAACAAAGGATGGATGTGAAAATGCTCCCCCAGCATTTCCACCGAAGCTTTCGGCAGTCCGTCCATATTGATCCATGTTACTTTTCCCGCTTCCGGATTAATGATGCATTCCGAAATGGATTTTGTTTTGAAATGCTGGCAGGAAGAAACGGCATACTGGAAAACTTCAAAACTGGCATTGGGTACGCTGGCTCCTCCCTCCTTCAGGGGGTGGGTCGGATTAAACTGTTTCCGCCGTCTCATTTTAAGCGGTTGCAGTGCCAAGGCAATAGCTTTGTTGTAATTTTTGAATAGCGACACGATTATTTTTCCCTGATGGATAAGGCGTAAAAATAACGGAATAATCTTATGATTGGGTTGCTCTGAATGCCTTTTCGCAAATTTGGGGTGATAAACTGCTTTTCTTCGAAATATAGTTTTTTCTTTATCTCATATAAAGTATATCATTAAATATCAGCGTGATTTTGGGGGATGAAGAGTTTGTTTGCTTGTTTTTTATGGTTTGCGTATAATTTGTTTTTAACTCTTCTGACAAAAATGAAGCCCGTATCAATGCTTCGGTTTTGGGTAACCATTTTGCAAGGCGATTAAAAACAGCATTTACTTGTTTTTTATTGAGTTGTAATGTAGTAGCAAATTGTTCAAAATAGTTTCGGTTTTGATTTTTCTTTTTACTTCCCAATAGCAAAGCGGTTTCTTCATCGTCTTTTGGCAAAATTATTTTCACATTGATTAAATCATAAGCCGGAGCCAAAACCCACTGTCCATCCGAAAGCATCATGGAAAAATTTTTCAGGTGCATATCATTGTTGCCAATGATAAAATTAAAAACAGCCAATTCAAAAAAGCGGAATTTATCCAACAAAGTATGAGCAGACAATGCTCCGATTGCTTTGCCTAATTGCTCCATAGTACCCAAATATTTGTCCTCTAATTCTAAAATCTGCATGAAATCAATCATGTGAATTTTATCGTTTGAAGTTGTTCGATCAATACATTTTGTCAGGTAACACAATTCTCCCGATGCCAAACGAATTAAAGTAGAAGGCACTACTGAAATCTGAAATAATCCGGCTAACCTCATTGATAAATGCTCGTTTTCAGGCATTTGGTCATACTGTTCATTTTGCGGTTTTAAGATATACAAGCCTTCTAAAGCATCCAATACAGTCATTCTTCCCGAACTGCCATCTTGCAGCGCTTCATGAATGATTCCCATAGACAATTTCGGCTGAACACCCGGTACGGCGACCGAACGTTCCACAACTTCTCTTGCCAAAACAACCATGTCACTCATTTTATAGGGCAGCAACGGAGCAGTCTTTGAACCAAAGAATTTATGAACACATTTTTCATGGTATTCTTGCGTGGCACCTGTCTCTAAAGCTTGATAACAATACAAACACTTATTCATTTTCATTCCCTTTTAAAGGTTGAACACTTACTGCTCCTATGCAGTTTTGACAACAAACCATTAATAACCCCATTCGGTCGTTTTTGTTGATTTTCCAACTTTTAGCTGCAATGTTCAAAAGCCAGCCTTCGGGAATCAATCCATCGAAAAAAGGGAACAAACGCTTGCTTCGATACGCCTGTTTACTTACAGGCATTTGAAAAGTGATGAATTGACCAGGAAAGTTTTCCGTATAGGAAGGCAAATACTCAAAAACATATTCCCCCTGGTCAGTTTCTGTAAGAATTCCTGCATCCTCTGCGTTGTATTTAATCAATGCCTGTCTCATAAATCTTTCCTGTTTACGGGTGCTAAAACGTGCCCAAACATCAGTAATACCTGATTGACTTTAGACAAACTCAGATTCTCTTTTCCCTGTTCAATTTTTCGGACAACGGTTAAGGCTACGCCGGCTCGCTCCGCAAAATCCTCCTGGGTAAGCCCGGTTTTCCTGCGGGCTGCTTTCACAAAATCTGCTAGTGTCTGTTTCATAATTATATGCAATTATATCAATTCAGGTTTGAAATTTAATCTTTATATGCAAAAAGATATAAAATCGTATAAATATACAGAATTATATGTAATCACATATAAATTTTATGAAGTTTATCTTATTGAAGTAGGAACCATGTTGCATGTGCTTTTTTATTCTTTACTTTTTACTTTTCATTCCCTGTTTACATACTTTGCCACACCTGATATAGGTTGTAATTTTCATTGAAAAGGAATTGAAATAAATCTTCCGTCTTCTCATGCCGGCTTTATTTTACATTTGTAGTAGATTTTGAGCTTTATGGAGATACAAAAATTTGTGGTGGCCATGCAGTCGGGATATACATTTAAGACCGGCGGGATGCAAATAGGTGCTGCTAAATTAGATGGAACAGTTTATCCCGAATGCCCGGTGTGCCTGCCGTTGAGAACGATGAACCGGCACGGTCTGATAGCCGGAGCCACAGGAACGGGGAAAACCAAAACCCTACAGATGATTGCCGAAGGATTGAGCGATGCCGGAGTGCCGGTGATGCTGATGGATGTGAAAGGCGACCTGAGTGGCCTTGCCGCAGCCGGCTCTGCAAACGATAAGATCAGCGAACGCTATCATTTATTAGGCATGACCTATCAACCGCAGGCATACCCTGTAGAGCTGCTGTCGCTAAGTGCTGAAAAAGGTGCCAGGCTTCGTGCTACAGTCAGTGAGTTCGGACCGGTATTGCTGGCAAAAGTGCTGGATCTTAATGATGCACAGGAAGGATTATTGGCTATTCTATTTAAGTTTTGCGACGACAGCGGCCTTCCGGTGCTGGATTTGAAAGATTTTACCAAAATGCTGCAGTACGCTGCAAACGAAGGTAAAGCACTCATAGAAAAAGATTACGGAAGAATTTCCACTGCATCCTTAGGAACGATTCTGCGAAAAGTAGTGGAACTGCAACAGCAGGGCGCCGACCAGTTTTTTGGTGAGCTGTCTTTTGATATTCACGATTTGATGCGTTTAGATGAAAAGGGCAGGGGTGTCATTAATATTCTGCGGGTAACTGATATGCAAAGCAGCCCTAAGTTGTTTTCTACCTTTATGTTGCAAATGCTGGCAGAGCTGTACAGCATACTGCCTGAAGAAGGCGATTTGGAACAACCCAAATTAGCGCTGTTTATTGACGAAGCGCACCTGGTATTCCGAGAAGCCGGCAAAGCTTTGCTGCAGCAGATAGAAACTATTGTAAAATTAATTCGCAGCAAGGGGGTGGGCATCTTTTTTTGCACTCAAAATCCTGTTGATATTCCTGAATCCGTATTGAGCCAGTTGGGTCTGAAGATACAACATGCCTTACGCGCCTTTACTGCCAACGACCGTAAAGCCATCCGGCAGGCAGCACAGAATTATCCGGAAACGGATTTTTATAAAACAGAAGATTTGATTACACAATTAGGTATAGGCGAAGCTTTGGTAACCGTATTGAATGAGAAAGGCATACCTACTCCCTTGGCATATACTTTTCTGACTTCACCCCGTTCCAGGATGGACATTCTTTCAGAAAATGAGATAGACGAATTGATTAGCCGGGCTGCATTGATCAAAAAATACAATAAGGTAATTGACCGGGAAAGCGCTTATGAAATATTGAATGACAAAATCAACAGGAGTAATATTCCAACCGAAAATGCCGATACTCCCGTTAAACGTGGTCGTCCGGCAAAGTCTTCTTCCTGGTTTGAGCAGGCTCTGAACAGCGCTGCCGGCAAGCAGGCGCAACGCTCTATTGTACGTACCGCTTTTCAAATTATTCAAAAAGTATTGAGATAAAGTCGGACTGTAAGATGATACTATATTTATTGACCAGATTTATTAAATGACTCATGATTCACATTCCTGTTTCTGATGAAATTATCCTTCGTGCTTACCGGGAAGAAGATGTTCCTGTTTTTTACCAGACCGTTATGGCCAACAAAGCCTATCTCCGTCCCTGGATTGCATGGGTAGATCGTGTGCAATCGCCTGCCGATGCATTGGACGTTATCAGACAAGGACATTTTCATATCAGGGAGCAACGTGCCATGCACTTAGCTGTTTTTTATAAAGACAATTTAGTCGGCGGAATTGGCATGCACGACTGGAATCATGAATTGCGTAATGCTAAAATAGGCTATTGGCTGGCGGCACAGTATCAGGGAAAAGGTCTGATGGATCAGTGTGGGAAAGCATTTTTAAATTATTTGTTCCAAAAATTGAATTTACATAAAGTGATGCTGGAATATTTTCCCGAAAACAGGAAAAGCGGCGCTCTGGCACAACGCTTAGGATTCACCGTAGAAGGCATGTTGCGCGATGCCGCTAAATATCATGGTCAATACCGCAGCTTAGTCGTATGCGGAATGTTGCGTACGGAATGGGAGAAGGGAGTTGACAATTGACAATTGATAATGGAGAATTGACAATGGAGAGTTGAAAATGGAGGGTGTATCACGCCATCTGTGATCAAAAATAAAGGCCAGGCGGGATCATCAACCCGAAGGGTTGTAACATGAATAACTTCCGGTGCAACCGGGGGGATACCATCTGTGATCAGAAATCAAGGCCAGGCAGGATCATCAACCCGAAGGGTTGTAACATGAATAACCTCCGGTGCAACCGGGGGGATGCCATCTGTGATCAAAAATCAAGGTCAGGCGGGATCATCAACCCGAAGGGTTGTAACATGAATAACCCCCGGTGCAATCGTCGGTAGTAGCTATTGAGATAGCAGGCTTCCAGGTGTTGTAACATGAATAACCCCCGGTGCAATCTGGGGTGATGAAAATCCATAATCCGAAGGATATAAATAATAATAACCGCCGGTGAAACTGGGAGGATCCCAAATCCATAATTCATAATCCCAAATCCATAATCCATAATTAAAATCCCCCGACCGTTCAGGTCAATAGGCTAATTATTTATCTTTGCCGCATGTCTGAAAAATTCACCACCGATAAGGCGCCCAAAGCTGTGGGATTGTATCCCCATGCACGAAAAGCGGGCAATCTGCTGTTCCTTTCCGGAATAGGTCCCCGCACGGTCAGCGATGATATTCCGGGTCTGACATTGGATAAAAACGGGAATTTCCTGTCCTTCGATTTTGAGGCGCAATGCCGGAGCGTATTCGATAATGTGCGCATCGTGCTGGAAGCCAGCGGAAGCAGTTGGGATAAACTGATTGACGTAACCGTTTTCTTAGTGGATATGAAACGCGATTTCGCAACGTACAACCGCATCTATGCCGAGTATTTTAAAGACAATCAGCCCTGTAGAACAACCGTAGCTATCAATGCGCTGCCTACGCCAATCGCCATTGAACTAAAATGTATAGCTACGCTTTAGTTGTCAATGACTTTAATAAAAAATCAATTTTATACCCATAACATTTCATATACCGCTACAACGTGCGTCATAAAATAAAAGCTATTCTCAGCAGTGATCAGACCGGCTATCCTGCCACCGTCAAGGGTTGGGTGCGGTCATTTCGTAACAACCAGTTCATTGCCATTAACGACGGCTCCTGCATGGATAATCTGCAGGCCGTAATTCATCCGGAACAAACGGATGAGGCTACTTTAAAAAGCATCAGTACCGGCGCTGCCATTTCGGTGTCAGGAAATATTGTGGCATCACAGGGCAAAGGTCAGCAAGTGGAGCTTCAGGTGAGTTCCATCAGCATTTTAGGTTCTTGCGATGCTGAGCAATATCCGCTGCAATTAAAGAACAGACCATCGTTAGAGTTTCTGCGGGAACATGCACATTTGCGTTTTCGTACCAATACCTTCGGGGCTGTATTTCGTGTGCGACACAGTCTGGCATTTGCCATTCACCAGTTTTTCCATGAAAAAGGATTTGTGTATCTGCACACGCCTGTCATTACCGCTTCCGATGCAGAAGGTGCAGGTGAGATGTTCCGGGTAACCACACTCCCTCCCGAAAATCCGCCCTTAGATGTGGATGGTAAGGTGGATTGGACCCAGGACTTTTTCGGGCGTGCCACCAACCTTACGGTAAGCGGGCAATTAGAAGCCGAGTTAGCGGCAACGGCATTAGGCGAGGTCTATACATTCGGGCCTACCTTCCGTGCAGAAAATTCTAATACAACCCGGCATTTAGCGGAGTTCTGGATGGTAGAACCTGAAGTAGCTTTCTGCGACCTGAACGACAATGCCGACCTGGCGGAATCATTCATCAAATACATCATTGCATTTGTTTTGGAACGTAATGCGGACGATTTGAAATTCCTGGCACAGCGTCTTGCAGAAGAAGAAAAGCAAAAGCCGCAACAGGAAAGAAGCGAAATGGGGCTGATAGAAAAGCTGGAATTTGTAGTGAACAATGCTTTTGAGCGCATCACTTACACACAGGCCATTGATATCCTGTTAGCATCCAAACCGTATAAGAAAAAGCAGTTTAAATATGATGTGCAATGGGGCGTGGATTTGCAAAGCGAGCATGAGCGCTACTTAGTGGAAAAACATTTTAAAAAACCGGTGGTGGTTACCGACTATCCTAAAGACATCAAGGCCTTTTATATGCGCCTGAATGATGACGGAAAAACCGTAGCCGCTATGGATATCCTGGCGCCGGGAATCGGAGAGATTGTAGGTGGATCTCAAAGAGAAGAGCGTTTAGCTATACTGCAACAACGGATGGAGGAGATGCATATTCCTGCGGAAGAAATGGATTGGTATTTAGATACCCGCCGTTTCGGAACCGTGCCTCATGCCGGCTTCGGGCTTGGATTTGAACGTATGGTATTGTTTGTAACCGGCATGACTAATATACGTGATGTGATTCCGTTTCCGCGCACACCGGGGAATGCAGAATTTTAATCCAGGAAGCGATGAGATATATTCTTTGCTTTGTCTTACTGCTTTTTGCTCCGGGCATAAACGCTCAAACGCTTTCTGTCACTCAGTTGCAAACCGGCGATCTCCTGTTTCAGGATCTGGATTGCGGAGATTTATGTGATGCTATAGAATCCGTTACGCAAGGCTATGAAGGCCGGAATTTTTCTCATGTCGGTATGGTACTTATTGAGCAGGATTCGCTGTGGGTAGTGGAAAGCATAGGAGCAGGTGTACATCGTACCGAATTGGAACAATTCCGCCGGCGTTCTGCACATCCGCTTACTGTTGGTCGGCTGAAACCGGCATACACGGTGCTTATCCCTGAAGCGGTGCAATTTATCCGTCAGCAATTTGGCGTTCCCTACGATGATGAATTTCTTTACAATAACGGGAAATATTACTGTTCCGAATTGCTGTACGATGCTTTTAAACATGCTAATCAGGACCAACCCTTTTTTCAATTAGAACCCATGACCTACAAACAGCCGGGCTCCGATCATTATTTCCCCGTGTGGCAACAATATTTTGCAGAACGAAACATGCCTGTTCCGGAAGGGCAGCCCGGATGCAATCCCGGCGGCCTTTCCCGTTCTCCTAAAATTACCATCATCGGTACGATACATCAATAGGTTTATAGTGTTTCTTTCAAAGTTATTCACAAAACCTTGATTATTATTTTTCGTGATGCCACTTCATTATTGGTATCTTAGCGGCAGCTTCGCTGTAATTTTGTACTGATGAATAGGAATAATCAAATAACCGCCCTGCTGCAATTAGTGGACGATCCCGACAATGAGGTGTTTGAGACAGTGGCGGACCAATTGCTGCTTTATGGGAAAAATATCATTCCCAAATTAGAGCAGCTCTGGGAAGTAACAGTTGACGAAACCGTACAAAACCGTATTGAACTGTTGATTCATCGTGTTCATTTCAGCGACCTACAGCAGGAATTACTGCAATGGTCACGCGAAGCTAATCCGGGTTTAATGCATGGCGCCTTGTTAGTGGCAAAATATAAATATCCGGGTTTGGATACGGAGCAGGTTAATGTTCAGATGGAAAAGCTAAAACGTAATATCTGGCTGGAGCTGAATGATTATCTCACGCCTTTAGAACAGGCTAACGTAGTGAACAGTATTTTGTTCAATTATTATAAAATACAAGGCTACGAACTAACTACTAATAACCCCGATTATTTTTTCATCAATCATTTATTAGAAGCTAAAAAGGGCAATGCATTCAGCATCGGCATCCTGTATTTGATTCTCTGTGAAATTCTGGATATTCCGCTTTTCGCCGTAGGGCTGCCCCGGCAATTCGTGCTGGCTTATTTTGACAGCCTGTACCCGTTTTTTAATATGGGTAATGAGGAACCCGTGCAGCAAATTCAGTTTTACTTAGACCCGGTGAATGGTATGCTTTATACGCAGGCGGAAGTGGATATTTATCTGAGAAAAATTCAGGCGGAAGCCCGGCCGGAATTATTTCAGCCTTTAGGTAACCGGGAAATTATCTGCACACTTTTGGAGGAACTTATCCGTTGCTATGATGCCCGTCATCAAACGGATAATGCTGTGGAAATAACGGAATTGCTGCGGTTGATTAAAACCAGTGACAAAAACGATTAGTTTTTTACCACGAAAGGTGCGGAAAAAACGAAATGTTTTTTCTTCTTATTTTTCGTGTACTTCGTGATTTTTGTGGTTAAAGGTTAGAAAACCAACGCTACGAAATCAATCAGATTAGCAATTCAGCACATAATGCGTACTTCTGCCGTCTCCCTGTCGTAAAAGAATGTAGTGTGTTGCGAGTTCCTGCAAATCGCGGGTAGCAGTGGCTTTTGTGGTCTTGGTTATGGAGATGTATTTTTTTGCGGTCATTCCGCCTTCAAAACCGCCTGTACCCGCATCAAACATTTTGTTTATGGCTTTTAACTGCCGTTCGTTTAGCAGAGGAGTAAACTTGTCAAAAAAACGTGCTTTTGTAAGCGAAAAAGTAACAGTGCTTACAGCATCTTCTTGTGCCTGTGCTATTACACCTGCAAAATATACGATCCAACCGGTTATTTCTAATGTAAGCTGTGCCGTCTTAAAGGCATCGTAATATTGTTTTTTGTTTTTTTCAATAGTAGTCGAAAGGCTTAAAAGTATAGGTTTTCCTAATGATTGTGCCAGGCACTTTTCAGCAATAGCACGCCCTATACGCCCGTTGCCGTCTTCAAAAGGGTGTATGCTTTCAAAATACAAGTGTGCGATAGCCGTTTTAATGAGTGCATCATTGCTTGTTTCTACCTTAAAGGCATTGTACCAGTTTACAAATTGTTTCATTTCGGCAGGTATGCGGTATGATGGCGGTGCTTCATAATGTACAATTTCTCTTCCCATAGCCCCCGAAACAATTTGCATAGGGTCTGTACCTGTGCGCCATTTCCCTGCATTGATGTGTTTTGAGTCTTCAAAAAGCAAGCTGTGCCATTCTTTAATTGTGCTTAGCGTTAGTTTTTCGTTATACGAGTTTTTAACGGCAAAGAGCAGGTTACTCATTGCGCTGGCACGTTTATCTTTTACTGCTTGGGTATTTAGCCCTAATTTGTTTTTTATAGACGACATTAAATCAATACGACTGATGTATTCGCCTTCAATTTCGGCAGTTTTTTCTGCTTCTGAAATCATAAAACGAATAATTTCTTCTTGCTGTCCGGCAGGTGTCAAGTCCTGCAATACAGCGTCCATAGCGTGCTGACTGCTTGTAAATACAGCCGTTATTTCTTGTACTGCCAAGTGGTCAAAAGTGAAATTTGCCCAGTTTTTATGCTGCCAGTTGTACATTTTTCATCTATTTATGAGCCGATTGTTTAACTTAATCGGCTCAAATATACAATAATGAGCCAAATAAATAGGTTTATCGGCTCAAAAAACATTCATTAAAACAACAAGAACTATGATTTACGGTTATATTCGCGTAAGCACAGACAAGCAAACTGTCAAAGTCGCACGACTTGTCCCGACACTTCGGGAAGCCCGCCACACAAAGCCAAACTTTGCCAAAGAGTATTTATCCACAAAAGGCACGAAATGCTTTTCATGCTAATTTTTTCTGCAATTCGTGCAATTCGTGTTTTTTGTGGTTAAATTTTTGATTGCTTTATCAGGCTGGTTTGGGTGCCGGCATGTTTCTTTTATACATATCAATATAGATAAAAGTCAGGGCGGCCAGCAGCGGAATAATTTCCAGTAAAGGCAGTTGCTGCATTCCGATGATATTGAGTATTAAAGCTACTATCAGCAGTGTGATTGCGGCAAGTGCATACAGCCGTAGGAAGGGCATTTTCCTATGCGCTATAAAAGCAATAATGATATTGAAGGGTAAAGCCCATAACACATTCCAGTTTTCATTGCAGGCTTTATGATTTGTGCCTAACCACATAAACAGCATAAAGCAGCCCAATGCGCCGGTTATAAACAGCAGCAGCCCGTTCAGGATGGGCTTCAACCAGTTCAGTGCAGTGATGAAATAACTGAGCATCAGCAGTGCCAATACGGCGGTAAAAACCCAGAATGGTGTATTCAGTCCGGGTTTGGCCGGTACATGTACTTTTTCAATGAGTGCACGATTGGGCATCGTGATATTATTGCCATGATAGGTGGCTTTTTCCAACCCTTTGTATAAGAAATCCGGCAGGAACATAGAAGTACTGTCAGACATATCGGCATCCACAGGGCTTCCGAGCAGCAGGTTGATGCCTAATCGCTCCCAGTGTTTCTGAAACAGGTACTGGTTGATGACGATGCGGAAACTGATCTTCCTGTCGCCGAGAATATCACCATAGTGGAATGCCGGTCCTAATGTTTCGGGAAATACATCGCGTATGCGGGTAGCGCAGTTGTCATACAGGAAATCATAGAGGTAGTCCCGGTTTTCCGGAAGCAGATTGTTTTCTAAATAATCCACAATCTTGATTTTTTCCGGCAGTCTCAGCAAGAGCTCCTGCTCATCTACCGTGCGTTTTTCGTAGTAATAGGTGGACATAAAATCATCGAAACTGCTTTTATCAATATAATAAAGCAGTTTACCCAATGTGAATTTGGTATAAAAATCCGGGTCGGAAAAATTAAAAGTTCCGTAGTTATACACCTCATCTATACCCTTAATGGTATCCTGCACCCGGATGCCGGTATGGCCGAAGGAGGCGTACAGTTCATCACCGGTGCCGCAGGTCAGCACACTAATGCGCAGGCTGTTGCTGAACCGGGAATGCGCTGCTGCCGTATCGGACCGGGCATGGGAAGGATAGGGAAAACAACAGGATATAATAAGTATAAGGAGTAGTAAATGCTTCATATTCTTATGGAAAATGCAGCGCAAACCTACAAAAAATTAACGAGTAGAGCCACACGGCCGTGTGGCTTGTGTGTGTTCCGTGTGTCTTGTATTTGCACGTTATTTATTTATCCACGAAATGCACGAAATGCACGAAATATTTTTTTCTGCTTGCTTTTCGGGGTGTACTTCGTGATTTTGTGGTTAAAGATTACTCAGGTTTCAGAGATAAAATCAGGTGAAATTTCTTTGATTTTAGAAATATTCATACCTTCATAGCCGCAGCAAAAGGCAATGAAAAACATTCACGATGAACTACAACATCTCATTATCGGAAATGGACAGATTGGCAATACAGGTCAACTCAAAAAAACGCAAAATTTCCTTAGAAGAAATGCGCAAACAGGCTTTGGAACTGAAAAGCAAAAGCCGCTCAAAGATGAAGAAAAACTCACCTGATTGAATTTGTACACAACGAAAACCTGTTTTACCAGGGTGAAATTTTGGAAAGCAATTTTATCAGCGCGGGTGCAGAGCAAAAGGTTTATCGCTTTGATGATTTCCATGTCATAAAAATCAACGACAGTATTTTTTACGAATATTGGCTTGACTACTTCAACAGCCTGCTTATTCACAATTATTTTTTCCAATCTACCGCTTACGATTTTGAAGGCTTTAAGATTATTGACGATACGCTTTATGCGGTAGTGAAGCAAGATTTTATTGAAGCAAGCGAACCGACCGATATGAACGCCGTAAAACAGTTTCTGGAATTCAACCGTTTTATGAACACCCGGAATAACGATTACTTAAACACAGAACTTGGTCTTATTTTTGAAGACATACACGATGAAAATGTATTATCAAAAAACAAAGTCTTTTATTTCATTGACACCATTTTTTACCTTACGGCCGATTTTTACAGAAAGTAATAATGCAGAACTTAATTTCCCTAATTCTAAGGAGACCATTTTTTAATGAAAAGAATGTACCTTTGCCTGCCTCTTTAAAAGAGGAAATGTTCTTTGAATGAATTGGGGCCGCCCGGTTTTGACAGCATCAAGGCGGGGAAGGTGTAAGCATGCAGCGCGTTGTGTAATTAGCGCTTTAATCTGAATACTCAAACTTTAAATGGCAATACTCAGTATGCCATGGCTGCCTAATCAGCGATTAGTGTAACCATTAGGGCCGCGTTGAGCAAGTTGATCTGTTACTCCGCTCCGCCGCCGACTCAAAATTAAAAACAGGTTGCTTTCGTAAGATGCTGCGATTACGAATTAAGATCAGCAGCTAAGTAATCGTTTGGTTTGTCCGCTTCCGGACGGTTATCGAAAAACAATAACGGAATAAGCATGTAGAAAGCTTTTTCAACCGATGTTTGGACGCGGGTTCGATTCCCGCCGGCTCCACTTTAATTAAATGAATACGGTTATTATTATACAATCGTACACTTCTCATACCTGTTTTGACCCCATCTTATTTCCGGAATACGGGAGGGTTAAGCAGGTGATTTTTTTCATCACAGGCAGATAATTTTTATAGCTAAAATTTCAAAATGTTAGCTTGTTCCACGCAAAGTGAATAAAGGTTACAAGGTGAATAATATTAAATCACCATGTCCTATCCTTTGTCTCTTTGTTTTCGTTGTCCCTTTGTGTGAAATATCTCCCCTAAGCAACAAAATTTCCTATAATACCCCCTGAAAAAGGTGCGGATGATTATATTTGTGCGGAGATCCCGCCCTGATTTCAACTAAACAATTGCTATGATGAAAAATATCCGCACCTGCTTATACCTGTATTTTATTTGTTTTTTTACTCCTGCCCTGGCGCAGGATCATCATCTGACAGACAGTCTGCAAAAGGCTTTGCAGGAAAGCCGGGACGATTCGGTAAAATTTGACCTCCTTATTGATCTGCACAACGCTTATTTTAAAAGCAACCCGGAAGAAAGTAAAAACTACGCCCTTAAAATGATTGAGCTGGGCGAGCAGATGCATGACCCACGCCGGGAATACAAAGGTTACGTAGCCCTGAACCGGTACGAATCCAAGTTCAAAAATTACGAACGGATTATTCCTAATTCAAAAAAGCTGCTTTCACTGGCTATAGACTTGGGTGATAAGAATGAAATATTTGACTGTACCATCGGTCTTGCCTACAAATATATTGACGGCGAGTACAACGACCTGGTTGTTCCGCAATTGGAGGAAGCCATGAAGGTAGCGTTGAATAACAATGACGACCTGCAGATTAATAAGGTAAACTATGCCCTGGGCTTTTTCTACCACCAGATCGGGGAGTCTGAAAAAGCGATTCCCTTTTTAGAAAAAGCCATACGGAAGTTTAAAGAAATGCAGGATGAAAAATCCTTAGCTAATGCCATCGGATTATATGCCGAATCCGGCTTGGAAATTAAAGCGGATCCGCAAACGCTTAACCTGCTTATTGTCGCGGAAAAATTATATGAAAAAAACAACAACCTGTACAGGCGGGCCTATATCAGGGGGCTGATGGCTCAATATTTTGTATTGAGCGGCAACAGTACGGCCGCAATAGAAAATTTTCATTTTGCAAGGGATATGTTCCGTACAGATCATAACGAGGTGGAATACGCATTAGCCGGGTTGGATCTTTCCGGCGAATTGCTGCTGCAAAAACAGTTCAGTCAGGCAAAAGCTCTGCTCACGGAGTCGGAGTCCATCATTAATGAAAGAAATTATGCACCGGGTAAAATTCAGGTGGAAATAGCGCGGATCAACTATTTGCTAAGCACGAATCAATTCAGCCAGGTTAAAACGCATTTAGACCGCTTGTCTCAAATGGCCGACAGCAGCAAGGCAATGGATGTACAGCTTGCCGCTAAGCAGCTGACAGCCGTTTATCTGCAGAAAAGCGGCCATGCCGCCGCTGCCGGCAAAGCTTATTTCGATTATTACAAAGCCCTCTTTCAGCATAAGAGAAGGCAGCCGATGATCACAGCGCTGAAGCTGATGGAAAGAAGATACGGCGATGCCGACAGCAATGCCACCCACATCAGGCAGATCGCTTCAACCGCCGAGGGCTACTATAAGCTCCGGCATTATTTTGCAGATCAGCAATACAGGAATGTTGTACTGCCGGATTCGTTTTATACCTCCATCAACACCGCCCTGTCCGATGCGGACACTGCTCTGGATCATATCCTTAGCATGAGCTACGATGCTCAGTTGGATGCGGTAGATGCGGTTTTGAATAAAAAAATGCTACAGGAGCGCTTAGCCCGGCAAAAAGCCGCCGTCCGGAAAAACCTGTTGTGGGGCGGCATACTGGCTGCCTTGCTCCTGCTGATTATTACCGCTTTGATTGTGTATTCCCGCCGGTTGAAACGAAGGAAAGAGCAAAGCGATAAAGATAACAAGACGATTGAGCTTTTGCATAACCAGCTCAATCATACTATGGTCAATAATCTCAGATCAGTTAGTAATTATATTGATTCGGCCATGAAAAGGTCGGACTTGAATAATGCCATACGCTCCCTGAAAATAAGAGTGGATGTGGCGAGTGATTTTTACACCTTCTTTAAAGAGCAAAATGTAGGCAGGCAGCTTGAAAACGGCGACAGGGTGGATTTGCAGCAACATATAGCGCGTTTAGACCCGCTCCTCAAGGCTGTACATAACTTAGAGGATGATTTTGTGATCATAAATATTGACGCCCCTTTGGAGCTAAGGTATCATACCGGTCTGAGCCTCGTGCTGCTGCTTTCCGAACTGATTCAGAACTCCTGTAAATATGCATTTGACCATGATGATGTGGATAGCGAAAACCGGATAAATATCCGGGTATTTGTTGATAAAGGAGATATGCTGAAAATGAAATACCAGGACAATGGAAAAGGTAAGCCGGATGTGGTATCTGCAAGCCTGGGCACGGAGATTATCAACGAAATTGTGGAAACCTTAGACGCTGAAATCAAAGAGTATAACCAGGATGGCTATCATGTCGAATTATTGCTGAAACTGAAAAAAGATGAGTATAAAAAGACTTAACCCCAGGATACTGATTGTGGAAGATGATGCGGGAACTTACAAAAACCTGAAAGATTTTTTTACGGACTATGGGCTGAGCGTGGTGGCTCGAAAGGACGGAAAAATTGTGGATAGTTTTGATAAAGCCGTTAAGCTATTGGAAGAATACCCGGCCGACATTGCCCTGCTTGATATAGATATCAATGGCGATAAAAACGGATTGGAATTAGGCCGGCATATTGTGGATTGCTATAAAATTCCCGTTATCTTTCTTACCGGGCAAGATACCCTTAAAAACCGGCTGATTGCCGATGAATTTGCCCATTTGCCGCTGATAGAAAAATTATCCAAAACCACGCCCAATGAGCTGTTGATGAAATCCATCAATTTTACCTGGACTAAAATACTGCTCGCCACACCGCCTGCGCAGGATATGGAGATCAGAGCGGTAGAGATGAAAGTGGATGCGGAAAATTTTGATATTGCCGAAACGGTAGGCGACTCCTATCCGGTTAAGACCATTTTGGATTGCAGCCGGATTTATTTCATTTCCTCCTTTAGTGGTGCCCGAAACAGTATGCTGATTCATGCCCCGGGCAGTAAAGCCTATCGCATGAGAAATAATATGGATCAGCTGATAACGTTGCTGGGTAAAGATTTCATGAGAATTTCCAAATTTGCTGCGGTAAATCTGAAAGCCGTGTTGCAGTACAACGAAAAGGAAAGAACCTGTATGGTTAAGCATTACACCCTGAGAGTCGGAAAAAATTATTGGGACAATTTTGCAGCAGCCATGCAGCAACTTCAAAAAACAAAAGGGGATTAATCCGTATTTACATCCCGACTATGCCTTTTACATCCCGACTATTGTCCCTCTGAACAATCTGCGATTACATTTGAACCGGTAATGAAACAGCCAGGACAGCCGGTTATGCAAAATGAAATTTACTGCTTACAGATCATCGTTATGATCCACGTTAGGCTCTAACAGCTTATATACGCTAATCTGAAGAAAGTTGGCAATCTTGTATAACTGCTGTACAGACGGCTGACTGCTGTTCGTGCACCATTTGGAAACGGTGGTGCTGCTTACATCCAGGAACTGGGCAAGTGTCTTGTTTTTGACCTGCTTCATGGCAAGCCATGCTTTTATCCTGTTGTAGGACTGCGGATGCTTTTTCATTTTGGGTAAAAATAACCGAACAGGACATAATGAGTTTGTGGAAAAGTTTCTTTTAAATTAAAGAAAGTGAATATAAATTTGAATAATAGCTTTTATAATAAAATAATTTCTTTTAAGTTTGCCGAAATATTGAAATGTTAAAAAAACGGGAGAGAAATTGATAATAAATATACTGTTATCATTTAACCGGGAAAGATTTTTAAATATCACAATTAACATCAATAGTTTAACCTTTAAAACAACAAACAAGAACAACATGAAGCAATTTATTTTCGCAGCCGTTTTATCCCTGATTGCCTTTTCCGGCATGACTAGTTGTAAGAACTGCAAAAAATGCAGCGTTAACGTAATGGGCGCCGAGGTCAGCTCCGGCAAGGAGCTTTGCGGTGACGAGCTGAAACAGGCGGAAGCCGCAGGTTTGAACTGTCAATAATTAAACTGCCGGTGATATGTTTTGTATATATCACCGGCTATTCAATTTTGACCGGCTTATGCCCTATGCCATTTCAAAAAATTATTTTCTGATTTAAACTTACAATAAAGCAAAATGAAAAAAATTATTACAACCGCTATGCTGTCTGCATTTGCAGGCTTGTTTTTTATGTCCTGCAATAAAACAGGACAATGGAAATGCACTTATACACGAGATGGAGCAATCGTTTATGATGGGTTAAGTGAATCTGCTAAAAAGAGCGATGCAAAGAAAGAGTGTGAAAATTTGGAATTAAGTATAGCAGCTACCTGTAAGTTGAGTAAATAAAATGCCGAATCCGTTGATATGAAGTGTATTTGCATAGCTTTTACCTGTATTTTATTGTCTGTCTTTTTTAGCACAAAAATTTCGGCTCAGCCTGTTGTTCATGCAGGCATCCGTACCGGGCTCAGCCTTTCCTATGTGGAAACCAAAGGTATAAGAGCGCCGCATTTAATGCTGCCGGGTACGGAATATGTGCATCCTGATATGGTTGGCAATTTGGGCGTATTTATGAATGTGCCTGTTATAAAAGGGTTTAGCATTCAGGCAGAAGGCAACTGGCAACCTATGGGCTTCCGTCATGAATATACAGATTTTGGTGTGCAGGAAAGACAATTCAACCTTACTTACCTCACTGTCCCCATATTTGTTAAATACAGCAAATGGGGCATAGGGCTTTTGGGCGGTCTCCAATACAGCTGGCTGCTCAGCGCTAAGCAGAAGGAAGACGGCGGATTTCAGAATATCTATTCCACTGATGTGAAGCCCGATATGAAAAAAACAGATATGGGCTGGGTTGCAGGTTTAGAATATACCTTTCGTTTCGGCTTAGGGATTAATTTCCGGTACTATCAGGGCATCAGCAATTTTGCCCTCCCGAGAACATTCACTTTTCACACACGCAATGCTGTTTATAACCGCAGTATGCAGGTTTTTGGTATCCATTATCGTATTATAGGCAATGAAAAACGGAAATAGACATTAAATTTTGAAACATGCCTGGAATTAAACAATTATCTCTTTTTCTTCTTGCTGCGGTATGTTTTACCTCTTGCATTAAAACCAAAACCGCTGAGGTGTATGATGATTATATCTCGTTAGGGCCGGAAGATCATTTTGAAGTGCTGTATGTTAATATGGAACGTAATTCTATGAGGGTAAGTAATTTATTGTTTCAGGTAAATTACCAATCAGATACCATTGTCTTTAGGGTGAATGAACATGGTCTTTTCCAATTGCCCAATTCTGGTATAAGTATTGTATCCGATGCAATGCTACTGATGGATGAGCATGCTCAAACCCATTGGGAAAGTACAGCCGACAGTGTTGATCTTTATCTGTACATAGACAATCCCTTACCACTGCAATTTAAACTGGAGTTTAATGAAAATGCCCATCAACGAGATAGTTACGGAGCTAAGCAAGTATATCTTGATATAACAGCACATACACAGGTAATAATATCCGGCAATTCCCGGTCAGAAAAAGCAGAGATGGATGAAAGCAAAGATAAAATGGTTGAACAGGTTAATATGCTCATGCAAGGTGTAAACGATGCGGATCCTTATATGGACGGTATTCAGCCTTTTGAGGCGAGCAGCTATGTATATATGCCATAGTTAGTCGGAATATTTAATTTAGAAATCAATTTTTTAATTATCACAAAACAAAAAACGTATGACAAAAATCAATTACTTTCTTTTAGCAATTTGCTTGTTTGCCGGATTGGGCACAACAGCGCAGACACTCAAATACGAAGACCTGAAAAATGGCAAACCAAGCGGAACATTTGATACTTATATCACCAAAAATGGCGATACCATTACCGCAGGAAAAATATTAACCATAGGTAAGCCATCGGGAACAAACGGGCTTTTTGTATATATCGAGTCGGTAAATGTACTGGGGAAGGCCTATTTTGTAGGAGCTGCTGCATCCAATACGACTACTGAAGTTAAAAAAATAAAAGTCATCGGCACCAAACGTACAGGATGGAAGGTCGTGCTGCAAACCAAAGGCGTTACCGGCCTGGAAAATTACTTTTTCTATATTGAGGATGCTATTGAAAACGGGGAGATAAAATCGGATGTCCTGAGCAGCGACCAGGCATTGGAAGAGCTGAAAAAAGCTAAAGATAAATTAGACTTGGGGCTGATGACCAAAGAAGATTATGAGGCGAAAAAGGCGGAATTGAGTAAGTATATAAAATAATTATGGATTATGGATTTTGGATTTTGGATGATTGGAGATTAGTAGCGTTCATGCTTCGAGAGGCTCAGCATGACACGATGCCTGGAGAAGGGGTGGGTTGTCACCCTGAGCTTGTCGAAGGGCGGAAAAGTGAATGCTTCGACGGTATGATAACATGTGGAAATGTAATTTATTAAAATTTTTATTTAATCAAACTAAAACTAAAATAACAAAAACAAATGAAACAAAAACTACCCAATGCCGTAACCGTACTGGTTTTAGGCATATGCTCGCTCGTTTTCGGCTGCTTCTTTGTAGGTCTCATACTGGGGATTATCGGTATTTCCTTAGGGAAAAAATCAAAAAAAATACATGAAGCAAACCTCGATGCATATGAAGGTTATGGTATGTTGAATGCCGGCTATATCATGTCTATCATAGGAACTGTGGTAGGAGGTATTTATTGTATTTACTGGTTGATAGCAGTAGCCATACTGGGCGGAACGGCATTTTCCCTGATGGGTTAATAAAACAGGAAACCGGAATACATGCTTTATGGAATTACCGCTGCTGCCATGTGCATACAAGGAGCTGTTTGGCATGAACTGCCCTATGTGCGGTTTTCAAAGGGCCATGCTGCTATTGCTAAAGGGTGATATAGTAGAAAGCATGAAGATGTATCTGCCGCTGATACCTACGCTTTTGCTTATTGTCTTATGGGTATTTCATATTATACGCCCTCGTGCAATCAAGGCAAAAAACATACGGCTGTATTCGGGCTTATTGCTGGCGCTGATACTGATTAATTATTTCGTAAAGCTGTTGATCATTTAAAAATGAAAAGCAGAAAACAGAAAGTATTCTTACTGAAAAAAATAAAACATTGTTTAAACAGGTATCCTTATCAAGGGAATCCTTATGAAACGGAAATGAGCGATGTCGTTTCAGCAAACGACAAATTAGATTCAAGTTGTTTTATAACAAATTTTGATTATTGAGCAGGTCTGTATTTTATGATTTTCAGCTAATTTTTGATTAAATACACTATAATTTATTAATCTAAAAACAATACAGCATATGAACGACATCAACTTTGGCACAGTAGCCCTGAGGGTATTAGATATCCTTATTCTCCAGCTTTTTAAGCTGCCTTTAAAAGTTTACAAAAATGTACTCACTCAGCTTTCCAACGCTAAAAGCGAGAACAGCGAAGAAAGTAATTTGTCCTCCGATTTCCCCATTTATATCTGGTTTGCCAACATTTGGAATGCCTTGATTATTTTGTCTTACCCAATAGGTATCATTATGGCTATCATAGCTTCCAACAATAGATTTACCGGTGGTTTCGGCACATTTATGCTGGGGCTGGTATTCACTTATTTCCTGCCCTTATTATTAGGCTGGACAAGAGAGCTGATGTATATCATGCTGAAAATTTTGCTGTACCTGAATATTATTTCTAAAAAATAACAGCGCCCAAAAAATAATAAACATTAATATAATAATTAACAAAAAAACAAATACATCCATTTTATGAAAATGACAAAATCAATCCTCATGACATGCGCAGCTACAGCGTTAGTAGCATTGCAGGCAGATGCCAAGATATGGCGGGTAAATAATAACGGCTACAACGCAGACTTTGCCCAGATAAACCAGGCAGTTTCCGATCCTAATGTATTGGCAGGAGATACATTGTATGTGGAAGGCTCTACGGTAACTTATAACAATGGAATTATTACCAAAACACTGACTATAATGGGCGCAGGCTATTATTTAGCCGATAACCCTAAAACGAGTAATAATGGATTGATTTCCCAGATGCAGGAAATCAAATTTAATACCGGTTCTGAAAATTCTCAATTAATCGGGATGTGTGTAAATTCTTCCTTGGGAATTGATATTAATGTAAGTAATATTACCATTAGGCGAAACTGGATATCTAGCAATATTGCATTACAGGAAAATATATCAAATATTACTATTGCTCAGAATTATTTTGAAAATTCGAACTCCAGTAGTAGTGCAGTAACTTCCTCTTCATTAGGATTTCCTACAAATGTACGTTTTAATAACAATATAGTTAAACGCCCTTTGGTAATAGCTGATAATACCACCTACACATTCTTAGAATGCAACAACAATATTTTTGACCTTGCCGTAGTACCCACTTCCGGTTATTCCCTTCAGTTTTATGCGGCCTCTTTCAAAAACAATATTTTAGTAAACAGCTCGGCCAGTGTAAAGATCAATGGTATTACCGATTTTACCGCTACGCCTAATGCTGCTGTTTCGCACAATATCGGCACGTCATCGGTAGTGCATTTCGGCACGGCAAATGACAATTTGGTCATCAGCAATATCAGCTCCATCTGGAACACGGCAACCGCCGCCTCGCCGGATGGAAAATATCAGTTGGCCAACAACTCTGCCGCCAGCGGATCGGGCTATGCCGGAGTGGACAGAGGCGCTTTCGGCGGAGCCGCAGTGAGCAATCGTTATACACTGTCCGGCCTGGCGCCCATCCCGGTGATATATGAAGTCAGCACCTCCGGCGTGGCCACTCCAAGCACCGGCTTAGATATCACTATTAAATCCAGAACAATAGAATAAACCTGATAACTGCAAAAAATAAAATATGAGAAAAGTATTTATATTCGCATTGCTTGCGCTGGCCAGTTCCGGCGCAGCTTTAGCCCAGAACATCGTAGCGCTGGAATATTCCGTTGACATCGATCCCGGATTCGGCAACGCCACCTCCGTTACCCTTAGCCCGGAAGCAGACGGCACCTTCGACTTTGAGGTAAGTACCACCGGCCTTTCAAAAGGCTGGCATACCCTGTATTTCCGTACCCTTGATGAAAACGGCTTTTGGAGTCATACCAGCTACCGTACTATTGAAATACTGGATGATGTAGCGCTAAACCAGGTGGAAGGTACGGAATTGTTTGATGATGGTCTGGGTGATTTTGGAACGGGAACCTTTATGGCGTTCGACAATCCCCAGCCTGATGGCAGCTTTGTCCTGAATTTCCCTTACAGTCAGTTGCAGGAAGGAGAGGTTACTCTTTTTCTCCGGACAAAAGACAGTAAAGAACTCTGGTCTTTTCCGGCCTCTGTAACATTTACGCTTATCCTGGAAGATGATCCGCCTGTCGGCCTGGAGGAAATCAACAACAATGCTTTTAGCGTTTATCCTAATCCTGCAAGCAGCGAGCTGACCATTGCCTGCAATGAGCTGCCGGAAAAGAAACTGTATATGACACTGACGGACATGACCGGGAAAGTAGTGAAAAGCTTAGCCATACAAAAGGCCAAGACCATTTTGCTCCTGAATCATGCACCGGGAATTTATCTGCTTAACATACAAAATGAAGAAGGCGGAACGGTAATGACTAAGAAAATTACGATCAGATAATGACTAATACAGAAAATTCAAAATCACCGCTGTGGCGGGTGTTCTTACCTGCCACTATCAAATCACCGCCGTGACGGGGTGTCCTCACCCGCCACTTTTCACGCCGTTGTTGGTGTTATCACCAATAACAACAGGCAGAAAACTTGTTGGTGATAATGTTATCAAATGTAGAAACATATTATTTCTTGCCGTGGTGGGTGTCCTCACCCACCACATTATTAAATAAACACATTTTTTGAACTTTAAAATTTTATACAACATGCAAAAAAAATCCTTATGGTCGCTGTGCGCATTATTATCCCTTTTTGTTGCGCTGATAGCCTTCTCTTCCTGTACTAATAAAGATAAAGACAAAGACCCGAAACCGGAGACATCAGAGCCGACAATCGTGGGTATTTGGGATATTGAAAAAGTATATAGTATTAATAAGTGGCATGATGATGACACAACAATAATTACTAATGATACGACTTTATTTAACCCCGGAGAAGGCATATATGATTTTCGTGCAGACGGAAAATGGATTGTAAGTGGAAGTACTGTTGAGCATGGGGAAGGATCTTATGAGCTGCTGGCAGATAATAAAGTTAAAATCGTCAATAATTCTACGAACCAAACAACTATAGCGGACATTGTGGAATTAACGGATAAGAAGCTAACGCTCTATTATGAGATGGAAGAGGATGAGCATCAGACAATTTATGGAACCATTTATTTTAACAGGGAGTAACAACTGTCCGGCAATTGTATGGAGGTAAGGTCAAAGCAATATTAGCACACCGCCGTGGTGGGTGTCCTCACCCACCACCTTTTCAAATATGATAGTTAAAAGGTATGCCTATATTATTGAAATATTATTAATGTTATTTTTTTTATGAATAATAAACGATTGCTGTTCTTTGGATTAATGGCTTTCTTGTCGGTAGCTCTGTTTTTGATCTTACCGGGCTGCCATAAAAGTGAGGATACAAAAAAGGATACCGCCACGTCGCCAATAACCCTTCCTTATACCGTAACTTTTTCAGATTATCAATATCATCAAGGCGATCGTTTTTTCACCGCTGATAACATGACTTTTCATTGTACGGATGGTATGGATTATGAAATCCCATGGATTTACTGGTTTGATTGTTATGATGCTTCTCGATCCTGGAAGGTAGAACATTATGCTTCAGGTCTTACCGATTCCGGTGTTTATTTGTCCGACAGAGAAAATACATTAATAGCTGATTTGGCTGATATTGAAAATATCGAAAAAATAACAGTGTCCATAAGCGATTTTAAGGGGTTTGAACCTATAGTCTCAACGGAGCAAATGGGCAGAATATATCTATGCGATGATAACGGATTAGTAAAGGATTATACTATTCCCTATGATTTTAAGGAGGGCGATATTACCATATCTGTTTCCGGTAAAAAGATAAAGCACCTGAATATCAGTGCGGTATTTGGCGCATTAGTCAGGAAGATAAAGATAGAGTGAGGGGAGCTATTCTTTATGTGTAAAAATGAATGTTTAATACAGGGTTGATATTATTAATCGTTAAAACAGATAAAAAATGAAAATAAAATTATTCTTCTTCTATTTGCTTACTTCAATTATTTCGATTTTCTCTGTTTCCGCCTCCGCCCAGATTGCAGAATCACTTTTAGGTAAATGGCAGGGCGATATCGTGCTGTCTGATGGCGGTATTAAAGGAAAGGGAGATGCAGGCCTGATGTTACAGCATAAAAAAGACAAAGACAAGGTCACCTTATTTCTGTCGAAGTTTGGCTCTGCCAACAAATCCTGGATAATAACCTTCACAGATCCGGGCATTGCCTATGATGAAACTACAGAAACGCTCAGCCTCGTTGGCGATGGGATTACCGATCCCTCGGGAAACTTAGCGAGGGGGATGTATCATTTGACCATTTTAAAAGGTCTGTTCAGCTTTCCGGTGCTGTATGGCACTTTTAACCATGGGGAAGAGCAGAAGCAATATTATACCGAGCTAATATTATTTCCGCCGGAAGAATACAAAAAGCTCAAGAAAGATGGCTACTCCGACGCAGTTACAAAGGTGCATAACCACATGGCGGAGGAGATAGCGGCATACAGGAAGCAGGAAGAACAACTGGCTTTGCAAAAGAAACAGGAAGAAGAAAGGAAACGGAAAGAGGAGGAGGAAGAACGTTTGGCAAAAGAAAGAGCGGAGGAAGAGGCCGCCTTTGAAAACGCGCTTAGAGACAATACTAAAATTGATCCGATACTGGTAACGATGCAGAGTGATAAAAACTTTAAATGGATAGAGTGGGAGAAAATACCCGAAGCAATAAAAGAAAAAACTAAGTTGGTAGAGACAAGTAGAAATACAAATTTATATGGTGATATTCAGGATTACATAAGAGATTATACTTGTAAAGTGCGGCTTGCCATCATTGATTTAAACAATAATGGCATATACGGATTTGCAGTGTCAGCAGATGAGCATACCGATTGTTGCGGATATGTTGGCCACGGTTGTATCGTAGGGTTTTATGAAGATGGAGGGGGGCTTGCCAGCGACTTAGGGCAAGATCATGCAGATGCAATTAAGCCGGCCAATAATGCAGTCATCTCAAGTGCCGGATTAAGATTTCCGATGAAGCCCAATAAAAATATTACCACAACTAAAGCCGAAGAGCTTAAAAAACTTTTCAAATACAAATAATCATGAACCACACGAAAAAACTATTATTAGCACTCGCTTTTATTTCGTTTGCTTTTTCCTGCAAGAAGTCGGAGAATAATAATTGCGGTACTTCCCATTTGGGCGGTTTTATTTCTTCAAATGCCACCATTTATACCAGTAAAGATAAAGGCTGGGGAAAGCTTACGCTGCAAGAGCTGTATTATTATAAGGATGACGGAACAAAATACGAAGGTTCAATATGGTACGGAACAATAGATCGTTATTTTAACGCAGAACCGGAATGCGAAGCGCAAGGAACTATTTATTTCAGCGTTAATCCCGGGCAAAAAGCGGAATACAAGCTGATTGCCGATGATGGAAAAATATATGAAGGTTGGATTCGGGCATCTTGTGAAGGTGGTTGCCAATTTCAGGATATTGCTCAATACTAAAAAACCGCTTAATCATACTATAACTAAAATTATTACATTAAAATGCGTAAATCCATTCTTACAATCCTGTTATTAGCCGCTATTTCAGGTATGTATTCCTGCGGCTCCAATGGCGATTTTACCAGCCCTTTTATTAAAACCTATGAGATGGTATATGGAAAAGATACCGCCATTCTTTTTTTGCAAAGAACCATAGCGGAAGCTACGGAGTATGATTCCAATGTGTATAGCGCCTACAACGGCACGATAAGCCTGCCGGAAATGAACAACAGATTGGCCGTATTATATGGAAAAACGGCGAAAGGCGGCAGCGAGGTAAGGCTGTTGTTTAATCCCGGCAAAGGAGGAGATACTATGGGCTTCCTGCAGTTGAGCATCAGCGGCGATGGCACATCCTTAAAAGGTTGGAAAGGTCTGCAGATCGGTTACCAAGCGGACAAAGGGCTTCCGGCTTCCGTGCGGGTAAAAGCAAGTATAAAGACAACTGAACATGCGAAAGTCAGCTTCGGTCTGAAGCCGAAAATTGTTACTACTGAACATCCCAACGATCATTTTGGTGCAGATCCGAACTATGATTATGATGCGGACACCATTCCGCGTATAGATACGGTGATGGAGTTGGATATTGTCCGGGGCAGTATGGATTCCACAGCCTTTCAACGCATGACGGATGATATAGACAAGAGTAAGGAGTCGGGTGATTTATCGCTGTATTTTGTGTCGGAAAATCTGTTGAGCCTAAAGCGTTATTTATGGGAAGAAGGCGGGGCACATCCTTTGGATTACACTTATTTTTACAGTTATGACTTAAATACCGGAAAGCGCTTTAAATTGTTGGACGTGTTTCAACCTTACACGCTGTCCTATGTAGCGGATGCAATCAATGATAATCTGAAAAAACAATTGGGGCTAAAGCCCGGACAGTCCCTTAAAAATGATGCGTACTACAACAGTAATTACATCGGCGTAAGCAAGAATTTTTTCGTTACTGATAAAGGAATAGGCTTTCAGTATAACATTTATGAAATTGCCTCTTATGCCAGCGTGGAAACGATGGTTTTTGTGCCTTTTGAAGATGTGCGGGAATACCTTAACCCGGATTTTGAACACCTTATCCGTAAGCCGGTTGATCACGAAGAAAAGGCCGTTAAAAATACATCATCTTCAAAGGGAAGTGCAAAATTTGTAGGCAAATGGATTCCGGTGGAGTATATCAACAAATCTTATGCGGAAGACAAATATTTAGTCATAAAAAAGGACGGCGAAAAATTCAGATTATACGGGTACAGCCATGGCAAACTTGTTGAAAACGATCCGGAAGGGTTTCTTTATTACGATGAAAAAGAAGGCTGTTTATACAGAACCGAACGTGGAGAAACTGTCCGTATCGTGTATGATAATGAGAAAAAGAATATCATATTGAAAGCTCCTGCAACACGGTTCGACAAAGCATTGAATATGGAATTTATGCGGGTGGAATAGAGCTGTGTACCTGAAATTTCCTGTTCAATAAAAATCCAAAATTCAAAATCCATAATCCAAAATTAAAATTATGAAAAACACAATTCTAATGTTGTTCATGGCAGCAGCCATATTATTCACTTCCTGCGGCAGCGGCAGCAGTAAGTTTGAGGGAGAATGGATTCCTAAAAAGCAGGCGGAACAAGCTATGGCATCAGGAATAAGAATGCTTATTAAAAAAGAAGGTGAGCAGTTTAAGCTATACCAGGTGAAAGACGGGAAAGAGCTTGATGTGGATCCGTCATTATTTTTCTACTATGATAAAGGCAAAGATATACTCACCAATACCGTAGGAAACGAGACCGTTGATGTAGTCTATGACAAACAAAATAAGAGCATCAAATTCATATCCAAAGGAGGCTATTCCATGTACGGTAATGAAACCATGGAGATGATAAGGCCGAAATAAGGGTATGCTTCGGAAAATATGCTGAAGGAAAAAATGATCTGGGCATACCGTTCTTATACGGTGTGAAGTATAATCGGATTACCAAAGAATAGTTTATATTTTTGATAAACTTATACGTATAAATAAGCCTGATTTTTTGAGCATTTGGCTCGTGCGTGCAGTTAATACAACACGACAAATACGCTGTTTTGCGACAAATAAATGACGTAAAACTTGATTTTGCGACATAAAAGGCCCATCATTGTCGTATATTGAAGCGGAATTGTTTGCTTTACATGAAGGAAATTTTGCCCGTTATTGGATAACCCCTTCCGAATTCAAAAAATGGAAAGAGGCCTGGAAGAAAAAATAAGACAGGACAGCGCTTTTAAAATAGTGCGGAAGCTGTTTTAAATGCCCACTTTAAAAGGCAGCGACAAATGTTGTACCAATGTTATACCAAATTAAAAAAAGCCTTTCAACGAATTCGCTGAAAGGCTTTTTTTTTGTGGTGTGGGCCGGGATCGAACCGGCGACACAAGGATTTTCAGTCCTTTGCTCTACCGACTGAGCTACCGCACCAGATTCCCTTTTGGGACGGCAAAGGTAAAATTAATTGGATACTTTCCAAATTATTATTTTAAAAAAATAAACGGAATCCACCAAATACCTGTTTCAGTTATACCGATTCCGCTTATCTTTGTCGCACAAAAATTTTATCCACTAAAAAAATAATACACCCGATAATATGCGATTTATAGTTTCTGCTTCAGGATTATTGAAAAATTTACAGCTTGTAGGTGGCATCATCGGTGCTAATACCGTTTTGCCCGTTTTGGAAGATTTCTTACTGGAACTTGCCGATGGCACCCTGACTATTACCGGCAGCGATCTCGAAACTATGATTAAAGTAACCATGGAAGTGCAGTCGGAAGAGGATGAAAACGCAGGGAACAATGGCCGCATCTGTATTCCTTCCCGTATATTATTAGATTATCTTAAAAATTTGCCGGAGCAACCGGTTCACTTCGTCATCAATGATAATACGGTGGAAATTTCCAGCAATACCGGAAAATATAAAATCGGCGGCGAACGCTCTGATGAATTTCCTAAAGAACCGCAGGCCGATAATGCAACTTCCCTGCAAATGCCGGCTTCCAAACTGAACGAGGCTATCGGTAAAACCATTTATGCTACCAGTACGGATACGCTGCGCCCTGCCATGACCGGTGTGCTGTTTGAATTTAATCCTGATAATATCACTTTCGTAGCTACTGATGCGCACCGCCTGGTAAAATTTGAACGCAGCGATATCTCTGCTCCGGAAGGCTCCATCATCGTGCCGCGTAAACCGTTACAGCAATTGCGTAATATCCTGCCCAATGAAGACAGCGCCGTTGAAATTTCTTATAACAATAACCACCTTTTCATACATTTCGATCAGGTAAGTTTAAGCTGTCGCCTTATTGACGCCAAATTCCCGCCTTACAAAGCGGTAATTCCCGTTGGTAATCCTTATAAGCTGACGATTAATCGTGCGGATTTATTAAGTACCCTGCGCCGGGTAAGTATATTTGCCAATAAAGGCACCAGCCAGGTGGTGTTTGATATTATCGGCAATACGGTCGGCATAAGCGCACAGGATATTGATTTTTCTTATGAAGGCAATGAACAGCTTTCCTGCCAGTATAATGGTGAAGACATGAAGATCGCATTTAATGCCAAAATGCTCATTGAAATGTTGGGCAATATGACAAGCGATGACGTATTGCTGGAACTGAGCGTGCCTTCCCGTGCTGCTATATTCCGTCCCTCCACCTCGGTAAATGATGAAGATTTGCTGATGATGCTGATGCCGCTCACGGCAGGTATTTAGGAGGTTGCTCCCTCTGCTGAAAACATTCAAAGGCAGGGGGGATTATGGATTATGGATTCCCGCAGATTTATGCGGATGACTGCGTTTTGACTTTTGCATTTTGACTTTTGCATTCCTACTCCTACCGGCTGTTCAAAAAATTATTCCAGTCGTGAAGCTGTGTGCCCTTTAATACCCTCGGAAATTTATTCATGGCGCCATACCGCCCGGTGGCCTTCATATAATCCGTAAAGGTTTGTGATGGCAAAATAGTAACCAATACTTCTTTTAATGCCGATGTTCGCTCTACCGCATAATCATCATTGATTTCACAAAGAGTAGCGTCTAATATCTGCCGCACCTGTTCCGGCTGAATTTTTTTATCATCACAACCAATATACCAGTGATGGGCAAAAAGATGATTATGAGCAACTCCTGCTACGGCAAACTCCCGGATGGAAGTGTGCAGTTTTTTATTGACGGTTTCAATGGCCTTGTTCAGATTGTCTATAGAGGTATGCTCACCGCACAGGCTCAGGAATTGCTTGGTTCGGCCCACAATAACCAACTCATGTTCGTTAACGTCCGTAAACCGCACCACATCACCGATAATATAGCGCCATGCCCCGGCACAGGTACTCAGCATAATAGCATAATCGGTATGTGCATTCACTTCATCTATCAGGTATGATTCCGGATAAGGTATCACCTCGCCGTTTTCATCAAAGTTTTTTTGATTGAAGGGAACAAATTCATAGAAAATGCCGGCATTCAATACCAGCTTGATACCTTCCACGCCAGGCCGCGCCTGGAAGCCGAACGAACCTTCCGAAGCCATATAGGTTTCGATATAAGTAACCGGTTTGCCCAACAGTTTTTTAAAGCTGTCTTCATAAGGCTCAAAAGATACGCCGCCATGAATGTAAATGGCCAGGTTAGGCCAGATTTCATGGATATTACGGAGTTGATATTTTTGAATGATTTGTTCCAGGACGATCTGCGCCCAGGCCGGCACACCGCATAACGTGCCTACATCCCATTTGTGCGCATGCTCCACAATCAGCCGGATGCGCTCTTCCCAGTTGGGACTCTTAGATATTTTCTGCCCCGGTTTATACAATAAACTGGATAAAAAGCGGGGCATATTTTTAGCGCTGATTCCGCTCATATCGCCCTCGTAATAATCGCCTCTTGCTTCTAATGAGGTAGAGCCGCCCAGCATTAAAATACCCTTCGTAAAAGTTTCATCCGGCACGTTAAAATTACTCATGCTATAGAACTGGCGAAAGCCTACCTTCTTGATAGAATTGATCATGTCGCGGGTGACCGGTATATGCTTACTGGAAGATTCGGAGGTGCCGGAACTCAATGCAAAAAATTTTACCTTGCCCGGCCAGCATACGTTTTCTTCTCCTGCCAGGCAGCGATGCCACCACTGGCTGAACATAGAACTGTAATTATATGCCGGCACTCTTTGCCGGAAACTGTCCGCAGGGTGTAATGATTCCGAGAGTATGTTGTCATACCCGTAATGTTTACCAAATGCAGTGTACTGTCCTCTTTCCAGCAGATTACGCAGGGTGTTGAGCTGATAAACGCGCGGGCTGGCCATTTTCCCGGCCAGTCGTTTGCGGATATGTAGTGAACGTGAAATAAGGTTGCCTAATATAGCCATTCCCTAAAAGCAAATATATAATATATGTTTATATTCCGTAATAATGAGTGGGCAAAGGTAATGCTTTGTAACGGCAATATTGTTTTTATAAAATGCAAAGGTTACGGGAGGCCTGGTGGAGATTGGGGAAAATTGATTGCGAGACTGTTCCTGGGTATTTTGGTAAATCCGCAGGAAATCTAAAATGTTTTAAACAAACAAATTGCTTTTATACTGCGTACCGGATAAAAATGTGTAAAGCGCTCGTCATTTCGGGTTTACTATTTGACTCGCCAAAAAACATGAGAAAATAACAAAGAAAACGCTCTGCACGTCATCCTTGACCTATCGTTCAACGTCATACGACCGAAGTAATTTTTCGAAATGAAATGGAGAAAAATTACGAGTGGAGAGATATCCTAAAAACAGGAGATTTCCCGTACGTATGGGATACACTGCGAAATGACACGAGTGAGTGGGAACAAAGCCCATACAAACACAAAATAAAATAAGCTATTTCCATTGCACTCTTTTATGCAGCAGGAAGTATAGATACCGTTTGACTGGCGTTAAAATGACATTTATTACATTCGGCTTATTACCGGATCTTAAAAGTCAGTCTGTGGTAAGGCGTATAACCCAGCAGGCGTACCAGCGCCTTATGTTGCGGTGTCGGATAACCCTTATTATCCTTCCAGCAATATTCGGGATACTGTGTGTGCAAATCATGCATACAGGCATCACGGTGTGTTTTTGCCAATATACTTGCCGCTGCGATTGCCGCATACTTGCTGTCGCCTTTCACTATGCATTGATGCGGAATACCGAAAAAGGGTGCAAAGCGATTCCCGTCAATCAGTAACAGTTCCGGGCGTTGCGACAAACCCTCAATCGCCTGGTGCATGGCGCTGAATGTGGCTTTCAAAATATTAATCCGGTCAATCTCCATATTATCACAATAGGCAACCGACCAGGCTATAGCCTCCCGTTCGATAACAGGCCGGAGTATTTCCCGTTGTTTTTCTGAAAGCTGTTTACTGTCATTAAGCAAGGGATGATAAAAATCCCTGGGCAAAATAACCGCTGCGGCAGTAACCGGTCCGGCTATACATCCCCGTCCGGCTTCATCGCAACCGGCTTCTGTAAGATGGGGATGACAATATGGTAATAATTTGTTAGGCTTCAATCGTTGCTTAAATTACAGAAATCTGAAAATCAAATAAATAATATCGTTTTAAGGTATGAGCTGCTTGTTAAAAAAAACAGCCGGTTCAGGTTTTAAGGCCCAAAATAAATATTTTTGAATTAACCCTCAAACAAATAGAACGGCCAACCTGAATATTATTGGCCGTGGTGATAGTGATATGATAAATTTTAAATTGGTGATAGCCGCCGTTTTGAAAGAAATGCTGGCCGTCACAGGATGGATTGTGATGCTTGGAATGACCGCCTCTTATTCCCATGCTTCCGGTAATCTGACAACAACAAGATCTCATACTGATGCTGTAACAATGCAGGCGCTTGCCTTATACGACCGCATCGAATTCGGTCAATATCAAAAGCTCCGTAAGGAAGTATTTGTAAAAGGCCTGACCGGCTACAGGAATTTATACTGTAACGGATATGTGCAGCGATCAAGAAACATTCTTTCCGTTTGCGATTTTTCGCTCTCTTCCAATGTCCCCCGGCTTTGGGTAATTGACCTGGATTCGACCAAGGTATTATTCAACACCTTAGTGGCGCATGGCGCCGGTACCGGCGATGAATATGCCCGGTTCTTTTCCAATCGTTCCGAATCGCATCAGTCCAGTATGGGTTTTTATATTACCGGAGCTACTTACCAGGGCAACAATGGATATTCCCTGCGGCTTTCCGGAATGGATACCGGCTATAATGACCGGGCGGCAGCGCGCGCAATCGTGATGCATGGTGCTCCTTATGTAAGTGAACAATTTATTCAGGTCCACAACCGCCTCGGACGCAGTTGGGGTTGTCCCGCTATTCCGCAGGAATTGACTCAGCCGGTTATCAATACTATAAAAAACGGCACCTGCCTGTTCATCTTCAGCGAAGATGGTCAATATCTGGAAGCCTCTACATGGCTACAAGCAGATTTCCCCGCAAGCCAAAACAAATGGTTGCCGCACATGCAGGGCGAAGCTATTTCCGGCAGAATGACAGATCAAAATGATACGGAATCCGGAGCAGAGAAAACCGAAACCGGTAATCTGTTCCCCGCTTTATTAAAAAATAATGCAGCACAAAACAGCCTGGTTACTCCTGAACTTTAATCAGTGCATATCGCCCGTGCCGGCACTGATTTTTATAATCCGCTAATCAATAAAACAAATTCGTTTATTGCTGCAGGTGCTGTACTTTTGTAGGAAGTGAAGATATGCATAGATGTTGAGAGCTATCAGATTGATTCATTTCCTTTCTAAATTAAATTGATGTGCAAACCAGCAATGAACCGATTTCGGTATTTGACATGTTCAAAATTGGTGTTGGACCCAGCAGCTCACACACCTTAGGCCCCTGGCGGGCGGCTTTGTTATTTTTGGAGCAAATGGAGCAGCGCTACGGCACAGATCAAATCACTGCCGTACAGGTATTGCTGTATGGCTCCTTAGCGAAAACCGGGAAAGGTCACGGAACCGACATCGCTGTGATACTGGGTCTGCTGGGTGCGGATCCGGTTACCTTTGATGTCAATAAAATTACGGAGACCATAGATAACATCGGCGAGCAAAAGCAAATGCTACTGGCCGGCAAGCATCAAATCTCTTTTGATCCCGCCAGGGATGTGGTTTTTTTAAGGGAAGATTCTTTGCCTTTTCATCCTAACGCCCTTACATTTTTATGTACCCTCAGCAATGGCAGCAGTATTGCAGAAACTTATTATTCCATCGGTGGCGGATTTGTAGTTAAGGAAAATGATTCCGGATCGGCAAAAGAAAAAGTTGATCTGCATTTCCCGATAGATGATGCCACCGACCTGCTGCACTGGGGTATCAAAACCGGCCTGAGTATCTCTGAAATTGTGATGGAAAATGAAAGTGCCTGGCGCAGCGAAGCACAAACTGTACAGGGTCTGATGCAGGTATGGTCTGTAATGCAGGATTGCCTGTACCGGGGCTGCCATACCGACGGCATACTGCCCGGAGGACTGAATGTTTCCCGACGTGCGGCAAAACTCAATAAGCGTTTACTGAAAGATGCCAGCTATTCCAATTATGGCGAATGGCTTCAGACTATCCGGAACGGCGGTACCGGTTTTCACTATATCCTGGACTGGGTAAGCTGTTTCGCCCTGGCAGTAAATGAGGAAAATGCCTCTTTCAGCCGTGTGGTTACCGCACCTACTAACGGTGCTGCAGGCGTTATTCCTGCGGTGCTGCAATATTACCTTACCTTCTGTAGTGAATATGAGGAAGAAAGAATTCTCCGGTTTTTACTTTGCGCGTCAGAGATCGGGAGTATCTTTAAAAAAGGCGCCACTCTTTCCGCTGCAATGGGCGGCTGTCAGGCGGAAATAGGCGTATCCTCCTCTATGGCTGCGGCTGCCCTTACTGAATGTATGGGCGGCAGTATCCGGCAATGCCTCATGGCGGCAGAAATTGCTATGGAGCATCATTTGGGGCTGACCTGCGACCCGGTGGGTGGCTTAGTGCAGGTGCCCTGTATCGAAAGAAATACTATGGGCGCCATTAAAGCGATCATGGCATCTCAATTAGCCCTGCAAAGCAATCCCGACAAAGCAAAGGTGTCATTGGATGCTGTAGTAAAAACCATGTGGGAAACCGCTATGGACATGAATACAAAATATAAAGAAACATCCGACGGCGGACTGGCAATCAATATTCCGCTGGGATTAAGCGAATGCTAAAATCAACCGGAGATGAATGAAACGTTGCTGCAATATTTATGGCGCTACGGCCTGATAAACCCCATTGGCCTGAAAACTACCGGAGGAGATGAAGTCACCATAATTCATCCCGGGAAAATCAATACCAATGCCGGCCCCGATTTTATCGAGGCCCGGATCAGAATCGGCAATACGCTTTGGGTAGGAAATGTGGAGCTGCACCTGCACACTTCCGACTGGACAAAGCATCGTCACCAGGATGATATCGCCTATCAGAACATTATTTTACACGTAGTGTATCAATCCGACCGGGAACCCGTTTCGCCGGTATTTCCAGAATTAGAGCTGCATCAGCATATTGATCCGGAGGTTATCGAACGCTACCGGCATTTGGTTGGCGGGCAGCATGCCATTGCCTGTAGCGGCAGCCTGCGCCGTGTTCCGGAAATCATCTGGAACAACTGGTTAGAGCGGCTGCTGGCGGAGCGCTGGGAACAACGTACCGGCGAGTGGTACAGCGCGCAGGACAGTCCCGGTGACTGGCGTTCCTTATTATACCACCGGTTGGCGGCTAATTTCGGCTTTCATGTCAACCGCGATGCTTTTCTGCAGCTTTCCCGTTCCATTCCTCTGAATATTTTATCGAGGCACAGAAATCATTTACTGCAATTGGAGGCTTTGTTGTTCGGTCAGGCCGGGCTTTTGCCGGATAGTAACCAGGATGATTATGTGAAGCAGTTGGAGCAGGAATATCATTTTTTAAGGAGAAAATACGGGTTGGAACCCATGCCGGCGCATCTCTGGAAATTTATGCGTATGCGTCCGGTCAATTTTCCCACAATACGCATTGCACAGTTTGCCGCGCTGATGCATCAAAGCGAATCCCTGTTTTCTAAAATGATGGAAGCAACTTCTGCAGAGGCGCTGCAACCTTATCTTAGGGTTTGCGCCGGTGCATACTGGGATAATCATTACCGTTTCGGTATTGTAACGCGGGAGGTCAGCCCTAAGTACCTTGGTGATGCTGCCATAGAAAATATACTGATCAATACCGTTGCACCTATGCAGTATTTTTATGCAGGGCAGCAGGGTAAGACGGAATTGCACGAAAACAGTCTGCATTTACTGCAATCCCTGCCGCCGGAAAACAACAATATTATCCGGGAATGGAAAAATCTGGGGCGTGCGCCTGAAGATGCCGCACAGTCGCAGGCGCTGCTGCAATTATTCAACTGTTATTGCAGTGAAAGGCAATGTTTGAATTGTGCAGCAGGAAATTACATTATGAAACAATAGGCCTGGTATATACCGTGGGGCTTATTTGTCATTTGAAAACAATTTACATGATCACAATAATTTCAGGAACAAACAGGAAAAACAGTAAAACACTTCAGGTTGCTCAATTTTATTATGCTTGTTTACAAGAAAGGGCGGTTCCGGTACACCTGTTTTCTTTAGAGCAATTGCAGACGTTGCAACGCAATGAAGCGATTGTACAATTGGAAAAAGATCTGCTGATTCCTACCGGGAAATTTATATTTATTATGCCGGAGTACAACGGAAGCTTTCCGGGTGTATTGAAAATATTGCTGGATATTACCGATATCAGGAAATGCTGGTGGCATAAAAAAATATTACTTACCGGCCTGGCAGACGGTCGCGGCGGTAATTTGCGGGGACTTGAGCACATGACCAATATCCTGCATTATCTGAAGATGAATGTTTATTATAATAAGCTACCCATTTCTAAGATTAATGAAGAAACGGATAAAGAAGGGCAGTTTCTGAATCCGGATACGCGGGAAGGCATAGTCCGGCAGATTGAAGATTTTCTGCAGTATTAGCTTATTATTGTTAATAAAAATAAAAATGATTGGTGCTTGGGTTACCTTTTCCCGTTTTCAGGATAAACAGGAAATCAAACAAAAAATTTTAAAAACAAACAAAATGAAAAAAGTAATCTTCATGATGGCCATTGCTGCCGGTACATTCGCTTTCACTTCTTGTGGCACTAGCACAGAAAACACTGACGAAACCACTACAATGGATGCTGCTACCGATGCACTTAACGAAACTACTGATAACGCAACTGCTACTATTGATTCTGCTGCTAATGCTGTAGATTCTGCTGCTAACGCTACTACTGAGCAGGTTCAGGATGCTGCTAACCAGGTAAAAGAAGAAGCTGCACACTAATATTGTTCTGACTGAATCATAAAAAGCGCCGGGATTGATTTCCCGGCGCTTTTTTCAGTTCAAATGCACTGCATTTGACTGCTTTGTCAAACGCGATGCGTTTGACGTACAACCGTTTCGGCATGAACATAGCGTTTTGCTATTGGTTGACGTTTCCCAATGTAGGTCAAATGCATTGCATTTGACCGTATCTCGTCAAACGCGATGCGTTTGACCTACGGCAAAACACACAACAATCATTAGGAATAAAATTTATCATCACGCCAATTTTTCGGATTATTGATGATATAATTTCTAATGTTTTCATACGATCCATTATTGCGAATAATATGGTCGTGAAAACGTACATGCCAATTCATTTCAAACCCCAGCCTTCGTGAATGTTTGGTTACTGCTGATTTATAACTACCCAAAATAGATGACACCGATTTTTTACCCTGATTTTGAAATCGTTTTGAAGCAATGTCATCATTCGGTTGTGGCAGGTCAAAGGATTGCCTTCGACCTACGGTGGAATAATTCTTCATCGGGTTAATATTTTCATCAGAATTCAAAACCAATATGCCGTGAATATGATTGGGCATAACCACAAATTCTTCTAATGTTACGTTGTCAAAATGGTTTTTAATTTCATGCCATAATATATCAGCAATAATACCGACAGGTGATAAAATCATTTGCTTATTTTCAATCTTGCCGAAATAATGTACTTTCTTTTTAGTGCAAATCGTAATGAAATAAACACCCGACCATCTATAATCCCACCATTTGGCACGTATGTCTTTATTGATATGTTTTGCCATAATGAAAAAATCTAAAAATAGAATTATTACCCGATTAAATAAAGATATGAATGAGCCTATATTTTTTCTGTAAAATGCAGCGCGTTTATTTTGTCAAACGCGATGCGTTCATTTGTCAAACGCGGTGCGTTTGACGTACAACGTTCTGCCATAAACATTACGTTCGGGTATTGATTGCGTTTCCCATTGTACGTCAAATGCACTGCATTTGACTGATTTGCATGGTTCGTTCTGTTTTGTCAAATGTGATGCGTTCATTTGTCAAACGCGGTGCGTTTGACGTACAACCGTTCTGCCATAAATATTACGTTCGGGTATTGGCTACGTTCCCCAATGTACGTCAAATGCATTGCATTTGACCTACGGAAAAATACAGCAAAACATCAAATATGTTCTGCCTGATTGGAAATGAAGTAATCAATATATTGCTTCAAATACGTTCCCAAATAATACGGTAAATTCATTAATAGATACGGCTTTCCTCCGGGAGTTTGGGTTGTTTCAATACTAAATTTTCCACCGTACATTCTTACTGCAAAATGATGAGGAGCCTGATTTATAAATTGGTGCAGGGATTTCAGACTTCCTGTTTTCCCTGATTTGATTTCAACAGGAATTAAAAATTGCTTATGAGCTATCAGCAAATCTACTTCTGCCGAAGATTGCGTTTTATCCCGTACCCAGAAGTTCGTTTTTTTGAAATCGGTAGTATTCAAAGACAGTAATTCCTGATTGATGATGTGCGGAAGAATTGCTCCTTTATAGGCATCGCTTAAATCTTCCAGCATTAATAAATCGGCTTGTATGTTTAAATCGAAGTTTAAAATTCCGGTGTCCAAAAATTGCAAACGAGGTGATTTTTTATAATCCGGAATAATGGGTGGCGCTACACTGGTGCAGGGATAAATAATTTGAATGACCTTGGCCGCATCCAAATTTCTGAATGCTTCACTAACTTCTCTTGATTTATAATTTGAATGTCCGAAATTCTGAAATTTAACCCGTTGGTCAACAAATGAAGCTGCGGTATGGACAATGTGTTTAATCACATTTTCTTCCGGTTTACTGTTGGCGTATTTCACTATATCATCTTTATAGGTATTCCAGATGCTTTCATAAACCTGCGGAAGCGCTGACAAATCCTTATTGTCTGCATAATGGGCTACAATTTCAGGCATGCCTCCTATGATGCAATAGGTGTGAAATTCTTTTATCAATATGTCGTGGGCCACATCATCAATCGGGATGTGCTGCAATCGTTCTAACAGTTGCTTTTTCCCCATAGCTTCAAGATATTCTTGAAAATTCAAGGGAAACAGATACAGATAATTCACCCGGCCTACGGGAAAATGCTTTGTCTTTTTTAAAGTATGTTCCAATAGAGAACCCGCTGCAATCACGTTCAGTTTTGGAATATCTTCATAGAAATACCGCAAAAAGGAGATAGCTTTTTCCGATTCCTGGATTTCATCAATAAAAAGCAAGGTGTGGGGAAGTGATTTTGTCGTAATCTCATTCCTTAATACAAGAAAATCTACTAATTCCTGAACGCTGCCGCTTTTTTCTATGAGGTTTATATCTTCTTTCTTCTCTAAATTGAGTTCGATAAAATGCTTGTATGTTGCCCCCAAACTGCGCACTAAGGTAGTTTTGCCCACTTGACGAGCGCCTCTTAGTATTAGTGGCTTAGCATCAGGGCTTGATTTCCATTGCTCTAATTTATTCCATATTTGTCGCTTAATTGCTCTTTTCATTATAAAACAAATCCAAAATTAGTAAAAACATGTAACAAAACAAGGGCAAATTTCAAATAATTTTGTAACAAAACAAGGGCAGTATGGCTGTTGGCAGCATCAAATTGTCTTAATAATACAGCGAAGGTATAATTTGTCAAACGCATTGCGTTTGACGTACAACCATTCCGGCAAATATTACGTTTCGGGTATTGGTTACGTTTCCCAATGTACGTCAAATGCACTGCATTACGTTTCGGGTATTGGTTACGTTTCCCAATGTACGTCAAATGCACTGCATTTGACTAATTTGCCATTTTGTCAAACGCACTGCGTTTGACAAAATGGCAAAAAGAAACGGCTATTTAAAATTGGGCTTGCGCTTTTCTAAGAAAGCCTGAACGCCTTCCTTAAAATCTTCGGTTTCGGCGCATTTTTCCTGTAGTACCGCTTCCAACTCCAACTGTTGTTGCAAACTATGTTGACCGCTGCCGTTCAGCGCCTCTTTAGTGTAAACCAATGCCTGAAGCGGCATTGCGGCTATATTTCGTACTAGCTTCCGGCTTTCCGCGTCAAACTGATCATCAGAAAAAACTTTATAGATCATGCCCATCCGTTCCGCATCCGCAGCAGACAGCTTATCTCCGGTCATCATCAGCGCCAGCGCTTTTTGAAAACCAACTAAACGGGGCAGCATAAAGGTGCCGCCACTGTCGGGAATCAGCCCGATCTTACTGAAGGCCTGTATAAAGGAAGCGCTTTCTTTTGCTACTACAATATCGCAGGCTAAAGCAATATTGGCGCCGGCGCCGGCTGCTACGCCGTTGACTGCCGCCACTACCGGCTTTTTGATATTCCGTAAGCGCAATATGATCGGATTATAATGCTCCTTTACAATTGTGGAAATAGCCGGACCTTCCGGATCTGTAGCTTCTCCAAGATCCTGCCCGGCGCAAAAAGCCTTGCCGGTTCCGGTCAGGCAGATCACTTTTACTTCCGGATTACTTTCGCACTGATCCAGCAACTGCTGAAGCTGGAGTGCCATCTCCCGGTTAAAGCTGTTGAATACTTCCGGGCGGTTCAGGGATAACCAGGCCATGCCCTCTGCTGTGCTCAATTGTATGGTGTTCATTGTACTGTAGAATTTGTAATATCAATAATGCGTTTGATAATGCGCAGCTTGTGGGTGCGTTTTCTGAGTTTTTTACTGATGATGCCGCTCTGATCTATAATGTCGGTCACCACGCAGCCGCTGCTTTCGGTAGCATGCAGGATATGCCGGTTATCCATCATGATACCCACATGCGTGATACGACCTTCATCATTATCAAAAAAAGCCAGATCACCGCATTGGGCATGTTGTAAAAAATCAACGACATCACCAACTGCGACCTGTTGGGACGCATCCCGCGGCAGCCGGATATCCATCATTTTATACACCATTTGAGTCAGACCGGAACAATCTATACCCATAAGCGAACGGCCTCCCCATTGATAAGGACTGCCGAGGTATAAACCGGCTAATTGCCTGATGGTATCCGCATCCCGGACTGCTAATTTTAATTTTAATTTTTTCCCCTGAAATTGCAATGCAGCATTCCAGTCGAATGTTTTTTTTCTGAGATGCAGCAGGCTGCTGCCGGGACTTAATAAAAACCGGCCTTCTTCCATGGATACATAATCAGCCGTTCCGGTATTGATATAATGCAGCGGTTTACGATAGGCTTTCATGTCTATCTTAGTAACCTGTCCTTCATGAATCCATCCGGAGTAGTTGTCCCACTCTGTGATCACCTCTATCCAGCCTTCCCGGTTAATTTTCACGATTTCCATCCGCTCTCCGAACAGTAATTGCGATACCTGCTCTTCACGATGACCGGGCGCCGATCTTAATGGCGCTACCGAAACACTACAAACCGCATGACTTAATACCATATTCGGTGAAGATTATTGACGCACAGGCATATAATGGCCGGTATAGCAGGCGCATGTTCCGGCGAAGTTTGTAAAAATCTGTTCCGCATGTCCTGCATCAGCGCTGTAATATTTATTGTACAGACTGTAAATATTTCTCCAAAGCGGCTACCATAGATGGTGCATTGGGCGCCGGAGCCTTGATTTGTAATTTCAATCCCGCATCTTCTACTGCCTTGCAGGTGGTATTGCCAAAAGCGCCGAACAGGGTGCCGTTTTGCCGGAATTGGGGATCGTTTTCCAATAAGGCATCAATACTGAAAGGACTGAAGAATACAATCAGGTCATAATGCTTCTTCATCAGGGATTTGATATCATTGGACACGGTGCGGTACAGCACGGCTTCAGCAAAAGTATATTTGCCTTTATGCAGCAGGGGCGACAGGTCGTTTTTAGTATTGTCGGATACCGGCATGATAAATTTTTCCTTATCCTGGTATTTGGCCAGCACGTCTGTCAACCCCTCCGGTGAGCCGTCGGCAGAAAAGAATACCTTGCGTTTGCGGTATAAGATAAATTTCTGCAGATACAGTGCCACGGCCTCTGTGATGCAGAAGTAGCGCATATCCTGGGAAACCTTGAATTTCATTTCTTCACAAATTCTGAAAAAATGATCCACCGCATTCCGGCTGAGCAAAATAACCCCCGTATATTCGGAAAGGTCAATTTTTTGCTTGCGAAATTCTTTGGCGCTAAGTCCTTCCACCCGGATAAAAGGATGGAAATCCAGATGAACGTGATATTTTTTCTCTAAATCGAAGTAGGGAGATTTTTCACTTTCTGGCTTTGGTTGCGTGATCAGTATATGAGATACCGGCTTGGCGGTACTGCTTTTCACAATTGACTTAGTCGCTTTGGCCATCTTGAATATTAAAAGGTAAAAGTTTTAAGCAATAATTCCCTGTAATGATTAAAGTGATTGGATTATAGAGCTAACCATTGATAGATAATTTTCCCGATTATAGCAACAGGGAAAATTTCCGAGGCGCAAAGGTACAGAAAAAAATGGAATTTGCTGTAACGGATAAAGGAACGCATCGCTTCACCGGAGCGTGTAATGCGGTTCAGCATGGATATTCCAACGATAACCAGCGATATTAAAAATGCTGCACGAACCAGGGCACCGGAGCCCCAGGCTATAATAATCGTGAGGGGTAAAAGTACTACCGATAATATCTTGTTGATCAGGAAAATATTATACACATAATCAGAAGTAGTAGCTTCAATCCCTAAAGCCCAGCCTGCAAATTTTAAACTGGACAGGCGCAATGCATAAATCAATATCAATAGCAGTACAGCCGACAGCAGGACAATATACGGTGCATGCGCGGAGAAAATCCGCTCCCCGTTCAGGTATTTAATAACATAAAAAATATAAGTAGCCATAGAAAGGCAGGTGAAGATATTCATACCCAAATTGGCGCCGGCATTGCTTTCTATAGGGTCTTTAAGCTGATGGCTGCTTAGGGTATTATTGAAAAAAGCCTTGAACAGATTACTGAAATAATGCCGGTTAAATGTCCGGAACAATGCCAGAAAAACAACTAAGGAAAGCATCAGTAAAAAATCGAAAGTACGGTTGTCATACACCCGGCTGATTTCCGGCATGGTATCCGGCGCCGCAGTTACCGGGCTTAAAATACGGGATAATGATTTTTTCTGGGAAATATTTTCCCGGGTCATAGCCCGCGCGATGGAATCAGATACTTCATAACCGTACAATTCCCTTGCGGAAACGCTTTTAACCCAAAGCATCGCAGGTAGCAACAGCAGCAACAGCAGGCGTATTTTATAAGAAATGCAGGTATTCATCAGCTATTATCCGCAAAAATAAAGACTAAATAACAGATATTTGCAGTTAATTCCGCCCGGTGATTATCCGGTAGCACAATCACTAAATTATTTAATCAATATTATACATGACCGCCGCTCAGATTCGTCAGCAATTTTTAGATTTCTTCCGTTCCAAAGGACATACCATTGTTCCTTCCGCACCAATCATCATTAAAAATGATCCGACCCTGCTTTTTACCAATGCAGGAATGAACCAGTTTAAAGATTACTTCCTGGGTAACCGGAAACCGGAGCACAGCCGCATTGCCGATACGCAAAAATGCCTCAGGGTAAGCGGCAAACATAACGACCTTGAAGAAGTAGGCGTGGATACCTACCATCATACCATGTTTGAAATGCTGGGCAACTGGAGTTTTGGCGATTATTTTAAGGCGGAAGCCATAGCCTGGAGCTGGGAACTGCTGACGGAAATCTATAAAATTGATAAAGACCGGCTGTATGTTACCATATTTGAAGGCGATGAAAAAGAAGGTCTCTCCATGGATCAGGAGGCTTTTGAGGCATGGAAAAAATGGATTCCGGAAGACCGTATTCTGAAAGGCAATAAGAAAGATAATTTCTGGGAAATGGGCGATACCGGTCCCTGCGGCCCCTGCTCGGAAATTCATATTGATTGCCGGAGTGAAGAAGAACGTCAAAATACGAAGGGCAAAACCTTAGTCAATGCCGACCATCCCCAGGTGATTGAAATATGGAACAATGTGTTTATGGAATTTAACCGCCAGAAAGACGGTTCGCTCCAGCCTTTGCCCGCCAGGCATGTAGATACCGGCATGGGACTGGAACGCTTAGTGCGTGTTTTACAACATAAAACCAGCAACTATGATACCGATATTTTTTCCGGCTCTATTCAACTGACCGAACAACTGACCGGCAACAAATACACATTTGGCGACGATAAAAAAGATATAGCATTCCGCGTACTTGCCGACCATATCCGCGCTATTGCATTCAGCATTGCCGACGGGCAACTGCCTTCCAATACCGGCGCCGGCTATGTGATACGACGCATTTTAAGACGTGCCGTTCGTTATTACTATTCCTGGTTAAATTACCAGCAGGCGCTGCTCTTTCAATTGGTTCCGCATCTTGCTCAGCAATTTGAACAGGTTTTCCCGGAGCTGCATGCCCAGCAGGATTTTGTACAGCGGGTTATTCATGAAGAAGAAGAGTCGTTCTTAAAAACATTAGAAAAGGGCATCCGTCGTTTTGAAGAATACCACCAGCAGGCCTCCGGCGCTTATTCCGACCCTTTATCACTAAGTGAGGGCATTCGGGGTGTTACTACGCAGGATATCATCAACAAGATTGGTCATCAGCATCAGGCACATGTTGTCATTGACGGTAATTTTACTTTTGAGCTGTATGATACCTACGGCTTTCCGCCGGATCTTACGGCGCTTATGGCACAGGAAATCGGCGCTGTTGTGGATATGGAAGGCTTTGAAGCGGCCATGCAACAACAAAAAGAACGGAGCAGGGCAGCAACGGCTATTGATGCCGGCGACTGGCAAACGGTACATGAATCGGATGAAGCGCTGTTTACCGGCTATGATCATTATACCGAACATACCCGCGTACTCCGCTACCGTAAAGCGACCTCCAAAGGCAAAGCGCAATTTCAGATTGTGCTGGAGCAAACACCTTTTTATGCGGAAAGCGGCGGACAGGTGGGCGACACCGGCGTACTGCTATTCGGTGATCAGGAGATTGCCGTGATCAATACTAAAAAAGAAAACAATGTAATCATTCATTTTACGAATCAACTGCCCGATACCATAGATGGAGCAGTTGTGGCTAAGATAGATTTGGACAGGAGAAAAGCGATCATGAATAATCACTCGGCTACCCATTTAATGCATGCGGCATTGCGGCAGGTATTGGGTACCCATGTGGCTCAAAAAGGTTCGTTGGTCAGCCCTGATTTGCTCCGGTTTGATTTTTCTCATTTTAGCAAAATGACGGAGGAAGCTATCGCTGAGGTAGAAGATATTGTCAATGAAAAAATACGGGAAAATATTCCGGTAGTGATCCGGGAAATGGATAAAGATGCCGCTATAGCGATGGGAGCTATGGCGCTTTTCGGAGAAAAATACGGCCAAACCGTTCGGGTGGTCATCATTGATCCTGGATATTCCGTGGAATTGTGCGGAGGTACGCATGTTGCTCGTACCGGAGATATCGGGCTGTTTGCCATTACAGCAGAAAGCGCTGTTGCGGCGGGCGTCCGCCGGATCGAGGCGCTGACAGGCGCGGGTGCTTTTAATTATTTAAGGGAAAAGAACAAACAGGTGCAGCAGATCAATGCCACATTGAAAGCCAAAAACGCTTTTACTGCGGTAGAAAAACTGATGCAGGACAAGGCTGCCTTAGAGAAGAAGTTAGAACATCTGGAGGCAAGGCAATTGGTAGGTATCCGGAATGAGCTGCTGCAAAAAGATGAGCTGATTCCCGTAACCACGGCGAAGGGACAGGATTATACCATCAGTTTTATAGGAGATGTCATTGAAGTGAGCCATCCCGATGCCTTGAAAAAATTGTGTTTTGAACTGAAAAATCGTTTGCGCGATTATGTAGCGGTGCTGTGTGCCAATATTGATGGTAAGGCTTTTGTGGCCATAGGCATGAGCGATACGGTGGCTGCTGCGCTTGATCTGGATGCGGCTCACCTGATTAAGCAACATATTGCTCCTCTTATTAAAGGCGGCGGGGGCGGCCAAAAAACACTGGCCACTTCCGGTGGATCAGAGCCCGGACATCTCCAGGATGCTATAGCAGCAATTCGCCGGCTGATCGCTGCATCCTGAGCATGCCGGAATTGATATTGATGTTCAAAAAATGCTGTTGATATGATTGTTACACCATTTCATGCCCTGAGCATATTGAAAAAATATCCGGGTCTTTATGCGCTTTTATTATTTCTTTTTTCGGCCTGCAACTATTCCGGAGAAGGGCAGGGCAGCGCTTCCCTGCAGACTGATGCGGCAGATAAAGATACGACTCTGATCCTGCAAACCGGGCAGTCCGTTGTACAACTGCTTAAAACTCATCAATACAGGGAGCTGGCTGCTTATGTGCATCCTGAACTGGGGCTGCGCTGCTCGCCTTATGCCTTTGTAGATACGATTAATGATGTTATCTTAATGCAGGATGATTTGGAAAATAATAATGGAGAAAAGCTGTTGTGGGGCTATTATGACGGAACGGGCGATCCTATTATGCTGAACATGGAGGGGTATTTTAAACAATTTGTTTATGACCGGAATTTTATGGAGACTTCAAGTGTTTCAATCAACAAATTTATAGGGAAAGGCAACTCCGTCAACAATCTGCAGGCGGCATATCCCGGTTGTGATTTTATAGAATACTATATTTCCGGAACGGAAGATAACCCGGACTGGCGGGCGCTCCGCTTAGTATTTCAGCAATACCAGGGCAAGTTATTCCTGACCGGTATCGTGTATGATCAATGGACGATATGAATATACAGGGAAAAATAAAAAGACCACCGGGAAACGGCGGCCTTTAAAAAAAATCGGGGGCATAAATTTACCATAATTTACAATCCTCTACCGTTGTAATACCATTTATTTCATTCGTCTCGGAATGATCCTCACATTTCTTATCCGCATTTTTCTTACTGTCCGTAATGGTATATTCTTTCATGATAGGGTCGGGGAGTCCCGGCTGACCGCTATAGGTAATGGTACACTGGCAGGTAAACTCCCTCGTGCAGGAGCTAAAGAGGAGTCCTGCGGACAGTAGTGCAGCGGCGGCAAACAGACGTAAAGTATTTTTCATTCCCGGTTTGGTATTGATTGCAATGTTAAGAATGGTCAAAGATAAAATTCCATGTTAAATAAACAAAATTTTCAGCCGGAGGAAAATGTAAATCTTTGGAATCATTGGGATTTTGGATTGACTTTCCCCCGCCTTCCTTACCTTTACGCCATGCTTTCCCTCCAACAATACGGCATTATTGAAAACTTAGAGCTGATTGCCCGGCAGGTAGTCGAAGGCTTTATTATCGGTCTGCACAAAAGTCCCTTTCATGGCTTTTCCGTAGAATTTGCAGAGCACCGGCTGTACAATCCGGGAGATAATCTGAAGCATGTGGACTGGAAAGTATATGGCCGCAGCGATAAGATGTTCATTAAGCGATTTGAGGAAGAAACCAACCTGCGCTGCTGTCTTGCTATTGATACCTCATCATCTATGCTGTTTCCTGAAAAAGGAACCAATAAGCTACAGTTTTCCTGCGTGGCGGCGGCGGCTATATGTGAATTGCTGAAACGCCAGCTGGACGCTTTTTCGCTGGCGCTTTTTGATGAATCTTTATACGAGCTGACACCGGCGCATTCCGGCCAGGTGCATTTCCGGAGAATGATCAGTCGTTTGGAACAACTGCTCCGACATAGTCTGCAGCAAAAGCATACCAACACGCCCGAAGCGCTGCATCAGCTTGCAGAACGGTTGCATCGCCGTTCCTTAGTGATGATCTTCAGTGATATGCCCGATCAGGCAGGGCAGGCGGAGGAATTGTTTGCGGCATTGCAACATCTTCGTTATAACAAGCATGAGGTGATATTGTTTCATGTCGGTGAAGCTGCGCAGGAATGGGAATTTGCCTTTGAAAATCGGCCTTATGAATTTGTGGATATGGAATCGGGGGAAAGTCTGAAACTTAACCCTGTGGATATTATGGATGTATATCGTGAAAAATACCATGAATACAGGCAACAATTAGAGGATCAATGCCATAAATATCATATTGACCTTGTACCCTGTGATATCAGGGAGCCGGTGGACCAGGTGCTGTACCGCTATTTGCTGAAACGGAATAAGATGATGTAAATATTCAAAATATTACCTTACCTTTGCAGCCCGTTTTTAATAATGGAGGAAATTGTTCATTTCTGTTCAATAAGCCAAAACCTATGAAGTATAAGCGTGAATTTGAGATTGCCTATCTGGGTCTGAAAGAAGGGGTTTCGCAGTATGAATATGAAATTGACAATAATTTCTTTAGCAGGTTGGGTTTTGAGCATCCCGATTTTGAGACAATTCAGGCGGTAGTAAAATTAAATTTTGATAAGAGATCAGGTTTTTTTCTGCTGCATTTTGATATTGACGGCAAAGTCAATGTAGCTTGCGACCGCTGCGGAGATTACTTCGATTTGAAACTGTGGGATGAATTTGACTTAGTGCTGAAACTGACGAGCGATGCCGTGCCCGACAGCGGAACGAATGATGAAGATGATGTTGTGTTTATTCCCCGCAGCGAAACGGTGATTGACATATCGGAATGGATTTATGAGTTTATTTTGCTCAGTATCCCGATGCAAAGAGTACATCCTTCTAAAGATGACGGAAGTGAGGGCTGCAATCCGGAAGCATTGAAAATGCTGAAGCAAATGTCAGAGGAACATAAAGAGCAGAAAAATAATATCTGGAAAGATCTGGATACTTTTAAAGATAATTAAAATAATCTGTACCGATACAAATCAATTTTTAATAAAAAATAAATACAAAAATAAAACGCAATGCCAAATCCTAAACGTCGTCACTCCGCCCAGCGTGGTGCAAAACGCAGAACTCATTACAAGGCCACAGCAGCCACTATCAGCACTGATGCGGCCAGCGGAGAAGCGCATATCCGCCATCGTGCCCATTGGGCAGAAGGCAAAATGTATTATCGTGGAAAGGTAGTCATTGACCAGTCCGCTGCGGAAGAAGCAGAAACCGGCAAATAATACCCTGCCGTTCCCTGACCGGCGGGAGAATAATTCCGGTCGGTCAGAGTAGCAGCCATCTTACATTTTTCCTTTTAAATCATGAAGATAGGAGTCGATATCATGGGCGGAGATTTCGCCCCCGAAGAGCCGATTAAAGCTATCGCATCGTACTTAGCGAAACATCCCGAACAAAAGGATGTAGCCTGCGTATTGATCGGATCGCAGGAATCGGCACAGCCCTTCTTTCATCATTTAGATAAATTCTCCTCGCAATACACTTTTGTCAATACGACAAGTGTTATCGGTATGCATGAGCATCCCACCAAAGCGCTGAAAGGAAAACCGGATTCGAGCATTGCCATAGGCTTCGATCTGCTGCAAAAAGGCGATATTGATGCCTTTGTCAGTACCGGAAATACCGGCGCTATGCTGGTCGGCGCTATGTATTCCGTAAAAGCTATTCCGGGCATCTCCAGACCCACTATCGCTTCCCTGATCCCAAATGTTGAAGGAAGGTCAACGCTCCTGCTGGACGTAGGTGCCAATGCCGACTGCAAGCCGGAACACCTGCTTCAGTTTGCCATTATGGGCGCTTTTTATGTCCGTTTGATGCTGGAGCTGGAACAGCCCCGTGTTGGCCTGTTGAATATAGGAGAGGAAGAAGGCAAAGGCAACCTGCTGGCCCAAGCAGCTCATTCCCTGCTGAAAGACAATCCCAATATTCATTTTTCGGGAAATGTAGAAGGACGGGATCTCTTTATGGATACTGCCGATGTGATCGTTTGCGAAGGATTTACCGGCAATGTCGTCCTCAAGATGGCAGAATCTATTTATCATATCTTCAAAGAAAAAAAGGGTTTTCAGGATGATTTCCTGGAATCCTTCAATTACGAGGTGTATGGTGGAACACCTATTCTTGGCGTAAATGCTCCTGTCATTATCGGGCATGGCATCTCCAAAGCCCTGGCGATTGAATACATGATTGCCAATGCCGTAAAATTAGTCCGGACAGATTTTGTAAAAGTGCTGCGCAGCCATTTTACAGAAGCGGTAGAACAGTAATCCGCTCTCCTCCCGGCTTATTCAGCTATATCAATTTATGCTATCCTTTTATTTCGGATTTTGAAAGTATTTGCCCGCTTTAGGTTGTATCTTTGCATTCTCAAAATATACCGGTGTGCTATGATGATGCCTCCCCGGTCTTGTGAATATGGAAAAGAATACAACAGAAACCGATTTTTTAGGCGAGATTACCGATAGAGAATATGAGCATGGATTTGTAACCGATATTGAGATGGACATCCTGCCGCCCGGCCTGAATGAAGATACCATCCGGTTTATCTCCAAAAAGAAAAATGAACCCGAATGGCTGTTAGAATGGCGTTTAAAGGGATTTCGCACGTTCCTGAAGATGGACATGCCGCACTGGCAGAATTTCAAATTGCCGGAGATGGACTTCCAGTCCATTTCTTACTATGCAGCGCCCAAAAAGAAGAAAAAATACAATAGCTTAGATGAAGTAGATCCCGAACTGCTGGCTACTTTTGAAAAATTAGGTATTCCCCTCTCCGAACAAAAAGCGCTTTCCGGTGTGGCCGTAGATGCCGTATTTGACAGCGTGTCCGTAGCGACCACTTTTCAGGAAGAGCTGAAAAAAGCCGGTGTGATCTTTTGCTCCTTCGGCGAAGCCGTGCAAAAACATCCGGAATTAGTACGTCAGTATTTAGGCTCCGTAGTGCCGCATAGCGATAATGTATTTGCTGCGCTCAATGCCGCCGCTTTTTCCGACGGTTCATTTGTATATGTGCCGCCCGGTGTTCGCTGCCCGATGGAGCTTTCTACTTATTTTAGGATAAATGCCGAAAATACCGGTCAGTTTGAACGTACGCTGATCATAGCCGATAAAGATGCTTATGTCAGCTACTTAGAAGGCTGCACTGCTCCCCAGCGCGATGAAAACCAGTTGCATGCTGCCGTAGTGGAAATCGTAGCTCTGGATCGCGCCGGTGTGAAATACTCTACCGTGCAAAACTGGTATCCCGGCGATAAAGACGGAAAGGGAGGCGTGTATAATTTCGTTACCAAACGGGGTATATGCAAAGGCGCACATGCTACCATCAGTTGGACTCAGGTAGAAACGGGTTCCGCTATTACCTGGAAATATCCGAGTGTAATCCTTCAGGGAGATAACAGCTACGGGGAATTTTACAGCGTAGCCGTTGCCAAAGGGAAACAAATAGCCGATACCGGAACCAAGATGATTCACTTAGGCGCTAATACCCGCAGCCGGATCATCTCAAAGGGTATCTCTGCCGGAAACGGCCAAAACAGCTACCGCGGTTTAGTGCGCATGGGGCCTAAGGCCAATAATGCCCGCAACTTTACTCAGTGCGACAGTATGCTGATTGGCGATCGTTGTGGCGCACATACTTTTCCCTATATCGAATCCAGAAACAATACCGCTACATTAGAGCACGAGGCCACTACTTCCAAGATTGGCGAAGACCAGATATTTTACCTGAATCAGCGGGGTATTGCTACGGAAAAAGCGGTGGAACTGATCGTAAACGGTTTTGCAAAAGAAGTACTGAATAATCTTCCGATGGAATTTGCCGTAGAAGCACAGAAATTGCTGGCAATTTCGTTGGAAGGAAGCGTAGGGTAAATGATGTTGGATTTTGAATTGATTTGAAAACTTAAAAACAAAACTATGAACTGGGAAGAACGCATATCGTCAGACCCGAAAATAATGTTTGGCAAGCCTGTGATAAAAGGTACAAGAATACCTGTGGATTTGATATTAGAGAAGTTGGGCTATAATTATTCTTTTGAAGATCTATTAGCAGCTTATCCTTCAATCAAAACAGAGGATATACAAGCCTGCCTTTTCTTTGCTGCCGAAAATGCGAAATTTGAAAAAGTATCAGTCATCACGCAATGAAATATCAGATAGTTGCCGACGAAAGTGTTGATTTCAGAATCGTAACTCAGCTAAGAAACACAGGCATTAGTGTATATGCTATAATAGAATCTTCGCCGTCAATAAGTGATACGGAAGTTTTGTCAATAGCATTTGAAAACAATTCGCTGCTGATAACAGAAGATAAAGATTTCGGAGAATTAATTTTCAGATTAAAAATGAAACATAGCGGTGTGCTGTTAATCAGAGTGGAAGATAATGATTTCAAGATAAGTGCGGTAGTCCATACGATTATGGAAAACTACGAAATTCTGAAAAATAATTTCTCTGTAATTAAAAACGAAACATTAAGAATCAGAGGTTAAAAAAAACAAAATCAATAAGAATGTTATCAATAAAAAACTTACACGCAAGGGTAGAAGAAAAGGAAATTCTGAAAGGCCTGGACTTTGAAGTGAAAGCCGGAGAAGTGCATGCCATCATGGGGCCCAATGGCGCAGGAAAAAGCTCATTAGCCTCTGTTTTAGCCGGAAGGGAAAGTTATGAAGTTACCGGAGGTACAGTTAACCTTGATGGTAAAAACCTGTTAGACATGTCACCGGAAGATCGCGCCCGCGAAGGCGTGTTTCTGGCTTTTCAATATCCTATTGAAATTCCGGGCGTATCTAATATCAATTTTTTGAAAACCGCATTAAACGAAATCCGCGAATATCGCGGGCAAACACCCTTGAGTGCAAAGGAATTTTTACAGCTTTCAAAAGAGAAACAAAAGTTAGTAGAGTTTGATGCCAGGCTCGTCAATCGTTCTTTGAACGAAGGCTTTAGCGGCGGTGAGAAAAAGCGTAACGAAATCTTTCAACTGGCGATGCTGGGACCTAAGCTGGCTATTCTGGACGAAACCGATTCCGGCCTTGATATAGATGCCCTGCGAGTGGTTTCCCGCGGCGTGAATAAACTGCGCAGCAAGGATAATGCTTTTATCATTATTACGCATTACCAGCGCCTGCTGGATTATATCGTGCCGGATTTTGTGCATGTGCTGAGTGATGGCAAAATTGTAAAGACCGGCGACAAAAACCTGGCGTTGGAATTAGAAGAAAAGGGGTATGACTGGATTAAAGAAGAGGCTGTAGCTTAATAATATGAATCTGAAATCTGAAACAATGATCAATCAAGTGGATACTGAATTATACGAAAGACTGAAAGCCAAATTTGATCTGGTGCTGATGCAGTGTACCCAACCCGAAATGCGGGAACTGCGCAGCAATGCCTACGAAATTTTTCAGGAAAACGGCTTTCCGACTATTAAAAATGAGGAATGGCGTTTTACGAACCTACAGCCTTTTCTGAAAGATAATTATGAATTAGAGATCGTGCCGCATGCTATTTCTACAGAAGAATCCGGCGCTGTCGCTCATCTTATTGCCAGTCATACCGAAGCGATTCAGCAATCGTTGAAGGGCGAGCAGAAAGGCGCTTACCGCTTAGTGCTCATGAACGGTGTAATGAGTCCGCAGCATTCTTTTCTTCCTGATGAATCTATGCTGCGCATACTTCCCTTTGAAGCGGCAAAAGATACAGAAGGCTTTAAAAAATACTTTGGTAAGATAGCTTCGCTGAAAGATAACGGACTGGCTGCGTTGAACACAGCTATGTTTAGCGACGGCATCTATGTGGAAGCGTCTCGTAATGCCGTATTGGACAAACCGCTGCATATTATCCATGTGCTGATTACGGGGAATAACGTATGGGTTCAGCCGCGCAGCCTTTTTGTGATACAGGAGCATGCAGCCGTTGAGGTGATTGAAACGGTTATTACGGACAACCGGGATCGGGCCATCTTTGTAAATGCCGTTTCAGAAGCTGCTTTAGAAACCGGTGCGCATTTTCATCATTACGATATCCAGACCGGAAGAATGGCTTCCCGTTTTGTAAAACGCATGGAAGTCCGCCAGGCTACCCACAGCAATTACAGCAATTACACCTTTTCCTTTCCGGGCGCCGATCTTATCCGGAATAATCTTACCCTCCATCTTAACGATAAAGATTTGGAGAGCCATTTATACGGCTTATATCTTTCCGCAGATAAGCAGTTGGTGGATAATCATACGGAGGTTCATCACAAATTTCCTAACGGCGAAAGTAACCAGTTGTACAAAGGCATTTTATTAGATGAGTCGAAAGCCGTGTTTAACGGTAAGATTTATGTGTATGAAGATGCCCAGAAAACCAATGCATTTCAGCAAAGCAACAATTTACTGTTCAGTGATAAGGCCACAGTGAATGCCAAGCCGCAGTTAGAGATTTTTGCTGATGATGTAAAATGCAGTCATGGTACTACTATCGGGCAAATGGATAAGGAGGCCTTGTTTTATCTTCAAAGCCGGGGCATTGGCGCTCAAAGCGCCCGCACATTGATGATGGCGGCCTTTGCTTTTGACGTAACGGAAAAGGTGAAAAATCCTACCTTGCGCAGCTATCTCGAAAAGGAGATCAGGAAGATTATGGCCGGGGCTTAACCTGTTGTAATTTCAGGTGAATTATCCGGTTTGACGGAGTGGGGTGGTTAATGTTTTAATAGTCAGATATGAAAGAGATAGAGGAGCAATCAGCTAACAAGAGTTTCTAAAAAATAGTTATTTCGTCCCAAATATTTACCAAATTTGGGACGAAATAACTTTGGCTAATTACAGCTTGTCCCGACAAATCCGGGAAACACCTTTGAAAAAATTCCGTAAGGCATACGAAAATAAAATGTGTAACCGAGGATTTTCCCGGTTGGAAAGATATGCGCCGGAAGTGTATTGGGGACATTCTGATTAATGCTAAGTTCGATTTAATCGTAGGAAATGTGCAAGCGCATAAATACGGCAGGTCATATAAAAAACCTATAAGTTTTTTTAACCCTTATAGGCTTTATGGCATATATCTTGTCCGTTTTTTACGGGGCAAAGAAATACTTTGTTTTATATGGAAAATACTCTTATCGTACGACCAGCTTCTGAACGGAAATGAATTGCGATCCGTTATACAATCGAACATAATAAATACCTGGCGACCATGTACTGATGTCAATGGTATTATCTTTGCTTAGGGTAAATATTCCCATACTCCTGCCTGTTACGTCACTAACATCTGTATGTGTAACAGGGAATTCTTTATCATACTTAACCGTAACTTTGTCTTGTGCCGGATTGGGATACAGATACCCTTTCTGTTCCTGATACAGTTTTACTTTCTTTACCGTACTGTATGTTATTGTTCCGTCTGCGTTCACCTGCTTTAAACGATAATATACATTGTGTGCATCAGGAAGATATTTATCTACTACATTATAGTTGGCATGTTGCGCATTGGTTGCAGCAACTGTGGCTATGGTACTGAAATGACGCACATCTTCGCTACGCTCTATCTCGAAATGACTGAGATTAACTTCATCGGCTGTTTCCCATACCAGCGATACGGCTCCTTTTCCCAACACAGCATCAAAACGCAAGAGCGTAAGTGGCAAAGGTGCAGCATCCGATTCGGTAACAACACCTGCACAGGTAAAAGGATAAGTTACAGCACAAGTATAGGCTCCGGGTTCTGTAACTTCAAGTGACTGATTAGTTGCTCCGGCTATATTCACTCCGTCTTTTTTCCACTGATAAGTACTGGCTTTGCTGCAATAAATCGTTTGAGGCAATGAGGTTGTATCAATTTCAGCAGGTCGTCCTGCCGCATTAAGCACTTTGGGCTTCATACCAACATACATATTGGATAGATAATACGGGTCATTGACTACAAATTCCCTGATAGCAAACCAGCTTGGCGATCCGCTTCGGGTGATTCGTATGTATTGCATATCCTCGTAAGGCACAGGAAATTCAATATGCCATTCCTGCCCGTTAAAATGGTATAAGCCCGAGTTGTTCATTACTGTAGTCCAGCTCACACCGTCTTGTGATACCTGCACAAGTTCTGTAGTTACACTACCATTGGGATTCATCTGATTCCACCACGTAATTTCGTTAATATCAGTCGGAGCTCCGAGGTTTATGATAAGCCAGCCATTATAGGTACCTGCATTCCAGAAATTACATAAACTAAAATCCTTTGCATTTGATGCAGGAGCATAGTTTCCACTGGCAGTAACAGTTACCCCCGGCAGGTGAGATACCGGTGTTTGTGCATTTGAAATTAAGGTAGCTGTCAAAGCTGCTGCAATTAATGTAAATTTTCTCATTTTCCCTTTGTTTTATAATTGTTGTATTAATATTCCAAATTGAAGTGATGGTGTTGTTAGATTTAATGCCTGATTTAAAGTTGGTATCAGTTATTTTTCCAGCGCAAATTACAGACACAGGCAGGTTGCCCCAATACCTATAATTATGGATTTTTTTACTCCATATAAATATGGATATGGCGAGTAGTATGTGCTGAAACCGGCACAGCTTTTGTTTTATCAGCCTGTGGATTGGGATTTTATTTTTTAGGCTTGTTCAATAACAACACCTGCTGCATAACACAGGCTAATTTTAATTTTTATCTTTGCCCATACCTATAATCCAAAAGAATGAGCAAAGAAAACGCCATAAAGATATTTGAGCAAAAGCAAGTCCGCACCCATTGGGACGAGGAGCAGGAAAAATGGTATTTTTCCATTGTGGATGTTATTGAAATACTTACAGGAAGCCCACGTCCAAGAAAGTATTGGAATGCATTGAAAACCAAGCTTAAAGCAGAGGGAAGTGAGTTGTCCCCAAAATTGGGACAACTGAAAATGCAATCGGCTGATGGCAAATTTTACGATACTGATGTTGCAGATACCGAGCAACTTTTTCGCCTGATTCAGTCTGTTCCCTCCAAAAAAGCCGAGCCGTTTAAATTATGGTTAGCAAAAGTCGGCAGAGAACGGATAGACGAAATAGAAGACCCCGAAATCGGAATAGACCGTCTTATGGAAACCTATCAGAAAAAAGGTTACAGCAAAGAATGGATAAACCAACGCCTGAAAAGTATTGAAGTTCGCAAAGAACTTACCGATGAATGGGACAATCGTGGTGTAAAAAAAGGACAAGAATACGCTATTTTGACTGATGAAATTACCAAAGCATGGAGCGGGTTTTCCGTAAAGCAATACAAAAATCATAAGGGATTAAAGAAAGAAAATCTTCGGGACAATATGACCAATCTGGAATTGGTGCTGAATATGTTGGCAGAAGCAACAACAACTGAAATCAGTAAAGAAAAGAAACCTGAAAATTTTACTGAAAACCAAATTATTGCAAAACAAGGTGGAACAATCGCGGGAAATACACGGAAAGAAATTGAAGCAAAAACAGGTAAGAAAGTTGTAACCTCTTTGAATGCAAAGACAGTATTAAAAGGGAAAAACGGACCTACACAAATAGATAAGAAAAAAGCGAAAGACAAATAGGGAATTGAAGATGTAACTTGTTTTTTTAGGAGTTATAATAATGCTTTCCATTTTGTTGCTGTTTGCAGCAAATATAAGATTTTTATTTGCTGGAAAATGCTGCACTAATAACAGCCGGCTTGATCAGCCTGTAGGTTTGAAATTGATTTTGTAGAAAAAAAATTTCCTCGCTACGGATGCGCCGGTACAGGAACTTTTACATTCACTTCCACCCGCCGGTTGCGGCTTCGGTTTTCTTCCGTGTCATTGGGTACTGCGGGATGAGCATCTGCCCAACCCTGCACCTGAATACGTTGCACCGGTACGCCGGCTTTCTGAATTGCCGCAGCTACAGAACGGGCGCGCGCGTATGAAATGGCTTCATTGATATATGGCTGCCCGCTGTCATCGGTATAGCCGTTGATCCAGAAATCAAAGGTCATTTCCTTGTTTTCCTGCAAAAATTGAATCAGTCGTTGCCGGTCATCTGAACTGATCAAGGAATCATTTCTTTTAAAATAAAAAGTAAACAATAACGAATCGCTCATCTCCGGTTCCGGTATCACATAATCTCCGGGCAGCAGGGGAAAATTAAGCGTGTCAGGATGTTTGGTATTGACTTCATGATACATCACCGTATCGTAAAGATCATGATAGCCGCTGCGATATACTTTCAGGGCAAAAGGTGTACCAACAGGTATGGCCGCCATATAACTGCCATCGCCCTTATTGGCCTGAAAGCGGAAAATCGTATGACCGTTTAAGGTATCATTCCAGGCAATCTGCGCATACGCAACCGGCTCTTTGGAAAAGCTGTCATACACCTTACCCACTACATAGGTATAAGATTCCGGCCGGAGCTGGTACGGTAAATCAATCTCATATAAATCCATCCGGCCAAAACCGCCCAGGCGGTCAGAAGACAGAAAGCCTCTGCTGCCGTCAGGGCTTATGCAAAAGCTGACTTCTTCAAATGCCGTATTGATCGGATACCCTAAATTTTCAGGCGTTCCCCAGGTGCCGTTCGCATTACGGCGGGTCAGGTAAATATCATTGCCTCCCATGCCCGGATGTCCGTTGGAGGTAAAATAAAGAGTCTTATTATCGGGAGCGATAAAAGGCGCAGTTTCATCCATAGCCGTATTAACGCCCGGTCCCAGGTTTTCCGGAATCTGCCATAAGCCGTCTTCAAACCGGGAAACCCAAATGTCTTTTCCGCCATATCCGCCTTCCCTGTCGCTGACAAAAAACAGCTCCCGGTTATCGCTGCTCAGCGAAGGCATACCTTCAAAATTTGTAGTATTGATGGTATAGCCGAATGGTACGGGCTGCGCCCACAGTATTGGATCGGTATAGGTAAAATAAAGATCGCAGCCGCCAGCCTCCCAGCCGTTTACACTCCGGTTTTCACAGCGCATGAAAAACATATAATGCTGATCGGGAGAAATAAATAAAGCGCCTTCCTGCTGCGGAGAGTTAGGTGGACTGCCCACATCCATGGCGGAAAGCCATGCGCCGTCGTCGCAACTGTCGCGGTGCGCGATATAAAAATCCTCATCTATGCCGCCGGTTCTTCGCGTAAAATACAGGGTACTGTCGTCCGGGGATAAAACCGGGAAGTATTCATCGTATTCCGAATTGATCCGAAGCCCCATATTGCGCGGACTGTCGGACACAGGGCTGTTTACGGCATATTTCCCGAAATGAATATTCCGCTGCAGCAGGTTGATTTTAAGCCGGGTTTCCTCCGATAGCCGGTCGGATGACATATTCATTCCTGCCAGAACCGATTCCGCCTGTGTAAACTGTAGGGTGCCGCACAGCGCAGTGGCCAAAGGGAGTGCAAAGGAGCGGTCGCATTGCGGGCATACTTTAATAGCGGTTTTGAACAAATCGGCAGCCTTGGAGTATTGTTGCTGCTGATAATACAGGTAACCTAATTCACTATAAGCAGGAATGTAAGAAGGGTCGGCGCTGATGGCTCTCAGAAAGGCTTTTTCCGCTTTATCAGGCCGGTTTTTCCGAATGAAAAACTGGGCATTGGTTACTAAGCGTTGTGCCTTCCCTTCATTATTATTCTGGGCGGATACCATAAAGATATCGCCAATCAGGAATAATAAAAGCAGCCATAAACGCATATTGAAGCAGGACAATTAATTTGCGCAAATCTATTTGAAATAAGGAGAATATGCAATGATCAAAAGGGCTTTTGCAAATTGATAAGTATTGTGCAGCCTTAAATGCGGTAATTTGACTGCCGGGGCTACCGGTCGGATGGTATTGGGAAGACTTCAAAATTGGGTGTAGTTCAGACTTTCCATTACAGAACTATGTGGTCGGTGGGGACACTGACCACGGCGGAATCGATGAGGACACCGACCACATGGCGCCCCGGTTGGTGTCCCCACCGACCGGAAAAAACTTGAAATACGCTCTCAAAATTCACATTTCGGGGGATAACTATCCGGTCATTCCTGTACCGATTTGCTTATTTTTGCGCCACTAATTTTAAAAATAAACAGATAGTATGGCCGCAGAACAAGGAACGATAACGTATAACGAAGACAGCATACGTTCACTTGACTGGCGGGAGCATATCCGCCTCCGCCCCGGGATGTATATTGGTAAATTGGGCGATGGCAGTAGTCAGGACGATGGTATTTATATCTTATTAAAAGAAGTAGTAGATAATTGTATTGATGAATATACAATGGGCTATGGCCGCCAGGTGGATATTTCCATCCGGGAAGGTATGGTGCAGGTGCGGGATTACGGGCGTGGTATTCCCTTGGGAAAGGTGGTGGATGTAGTGAGCAAAATCAATACCGGCGCCAAATACGATAGTAAGGCTTTCCAAAAATCGGTAGGCCTGAATGGCGTGGGTACGAAAGCGGTGAATGCACTCAGCGATTATTTTAAGGTATCCTCCTTCCGGGACGGAAAAGAAAAAACGGCGGAATTTTCAAGAGGGGAATTGACTAAAGAGTATAAAGAGACCTCCACTAAAGAAGAAAATGGCACCTTGGTATGTTTTACGCCTGATAAAACCGTTTTTAAAAACTACCACTATATCCATGATTATGTCATCAATCAAATCTGGAACTACTGCTACCTGAACGCGGGCTTGTCTATCATGTTCAACGGTAAAAAATTCGTTTCCAAAAACGGGCTGCTGGATTTGCTGAGCAATAAAAACAACAGTGAAGATATTCGTTATCCGATCATTCATCTGAAAGGCGAAGACATTGAAGTGGCCATTACCCATACCGGCGCTTATGGCGAAGAGTTGTATTCCTTTGTAAATGGTCAGCATACTACACAGGGCGGTACGCATCAACAGGCTTTTCGTGAGGCTTTCGTAAAAACCATCCGTGATTTTTTTAAAAAAGATTATGATACTTCGGATATTCGCCAGAGTATTTGCGCCGCCATTTCCGTAAGGGTGCAGGAGCCGGTTTTCGAATCGCAAACCAAAACCAAGTTGGGTTCCGTTTCCGTATATGAAAACGGCCCTTCCATGAAGAGTTTTGTCCAGGATTTTTTCTCAAAAGAATTAGATAATTATTTACATAAAAACCCGGCTACCGCCGATGCGCTGAAGAGAAGAATCGAACAAAGTGAAAGGGAACGTAAAGAACTTTCCGGTATCCGGAAGTTAGCCAATGAACGCGCCAAAAAGGCCAATCTGAATAATAAAAAATTGCGGGATTGTCGGGTTCACCTCAATGACGATCCTCCGGCCAAAAACAAAGAAGATTTTCAGGCTAAGCAGCTTGAAAGCACCTTGTTTATTACGGAGGGCGATTCCGCCAGCGGCTCCATTACCAAAAGCCGGAATGTGGAAACCCAGGCCGTATTCAGTCTTCGGGGCAAGCCGCTCAATTCTTTCGGCCTCAGCAAAAAAATCGTTTATGAAAATGAGGAGTTTAACCTGTTGCAACATGCGCTGAATATTGAGGAAGGAATAGAAGGTTTGCGGTACAACAATATTGTAATTGCTACGGATGCCGATGTGGACGGTATGCATATCCGGTTGCTGATCATGACCTTCTTCCTGCAGTTTTTCCCGGATGTGGTACGCAACGGGCATATTTATATTTTAGAAACGCCATTGTTCCGGGTACGCAATAAGCAAAAGACTTTTTATTGCTATACGGATGAGGAGCGCAGGGCTGCCATTGCCGAATTAGGCAATCGCCCGGAAATCACCCGCTTTAAAGGATTGGGGGAAATTTCCCCGGAAGAATTTTCCGGGTTTATCGGAGAAGACATGCGTAAAGAGCCTGTGCTGATATCAAAGGATGCCCAAATCCAAAAGCTGCTGGAGTATTATATGGGTAAAAATACGCCGGCACGGCAGAAATTTATTATTGATAATTTGGTAGTGGAAAAAGACCGGGAAGAGGAGCTGGTAGCTTAGTCATAATAATTTGCAGTGAAAAATTTCAGGTATAATTTTCTTCGGAAGAATCCGGTTTTACTCGAACGGGAATTCCTGTACTATCTCGGCGTTCGTATCGGTCTGATCTTTGCGCTCAATATGCAGAGCACCATCATTTATTTCTGGGTGTATCATATTACCGGAGATAAGCTGAAGCTGGGACTTGTGGGATTGTCAGAGGTCATTCCGGCTATACTTTTTTCTTTGTTCAGCGGCCATTTTGTGGATTTGAATGAAAAGAAAAAGATGCTGACACTGTGCATCAGCGCCTATCTCCTGCTGGGTGTGGGCTTGTTTTGTTGTACCACGCCATTCGCTTCGCATCATCTGAGCCAGGATACTGTTCTTTATTTCATTTATGCATTCATCTTCATCGGTGGCGCCATCCGTGCATTTTACGGCCCCTCATCCTTTGCCTTGGTAGGGCAATTGGTGCCGAGAAGATTGTATGCCAATGCGACCAGCTGGAGCAGTATGGCCTGGCAGATCGGGGCGGTATTAGGCCCATTAGTAGCCGGGTTGATGATAGCATGGAGGGGTGTGGAAATGGGTATGGCGCTGGTGGTTGCGGTAGAGTTGGTTCCGCTGTTCTGCATAATGAATATCAGGAAAAAACCGATCATTAAAAAGACCAAAGAGCCGGTATTGCAAAGCCTTTCGGAAGGATTGAAGTTTGTTTTTCACACGCCGGTATTGTTAGGTGTGCTATGCCTGGATTTATTTTCGGTATTGTTTGGCGGAGCTGTTGCTTTGTTGCCGGTTTATCAGAAAGAGATACTGCATGTCAATGAAACGGGATTCGGCATATTACGTGCAGCGCCGGGCATCGGTGCGCTGGTCACATTGGGCATGCTGGCTTTTATTCCTTTAAAAAACAATCCCGGCTCTAAGCTGTTTGCCTGTGTGGGCGGCTTCGGTTTGTCCATTATCATCTTTGGCTTGTCCACCAATTTTATCCTATCCTTTATCATGTTGGTGATGAGTGGTATGTTTGATGCCGTCAGTGTGGTCATAAGAGGTACCGTATTGCAATTGGTAACACCCGATGAAATGAGGGGTAGGGTAGCGGCTGTGAATACCATGTTTATCAGCTCCTCCAATGAGTTAGGTGATTTTGAAAGCGGGTTGATGGCACATTGGTTAGGAACGGTAAGAGCTGTAGTGTTAGGAGGATGCCTGACCATAAGTGTAGTGGCGATAACATTCTGGCGTGCTCCGCAATTGCGGAAATTTAAGTTTTAATGCCCGAGGCTATTACTCCTGAATAGGTATATATGCGCATGAAAAATCTGCGCTATCAGCTACTATAGACACACACATTCTTACTGTTTTGCATTCTTGTCCCGATCATTCGGGGTTGACTTTTTCATTGCTTTTTCATTTTGCACCAAATAATATTTCAACCGGGTATATCGGGCATATTCTTTAGCAAGCCAAAAACCGGTTGCGCCGTCTAAGAAGCCTAATTTGAAGATATAATTTTTTAAAAAAACTATAGCAGGTGCCATCAGTATTTTCAGACTGCTTACCTTGACTCCTTCCCGGATTTTGTGTGCCGCACTCAAATGTGCATAGTGGGTATTAGAAGCTGCCAGCGCTGCCTTGTCTGTTGCGGAATAATGTAATAAAGCGCCCGGTACACGCTGTTGTATGAAGTCTGCCGGTATGTCCGGCGTTTCGTGTACGCTATTATTATTCCATCGTACCCACTTCTTATTATACAAGCGCGGTTTTAGACCTTCTCTGCCGTAATCACCGAAGCGGATGTGTTGGGGTCCGATGAAATTTTTACGCTTAAAAGCATACACCACTTTTTCGGATATGGCCGGCAATTGCCGGAGTTGTTGTTGCAATTCCTCATCAATCACCTCATCACTGTCAATGGATAGAATCCAGTCATGGCGGGCAAATGCCACCAGATCATTTTTTGTTGCCCCATATCCTTTCCAGGGTGTATGAATGACTCGCACCGGCATATCCTCAAGCTGGCTGATGTCCCATGTTTCATTTTGTTCTGTATTCAAACCTATACAAATATCATCACTTAGTGCGGCCGCGCTTTGTACAACCTGACGCAACAAGGCATTGACCACATTCGAAATAATGCAGACGGAAAAAGATAAATGACCTTGTGTTGTTGAATGTTCCATAGATGGATCAGGTGCGTTGCGTATGCTGAAATTTTATTTCAAAAATACGGACTCTTTTCTGAGCGGGATGCTGATGACTTAAGGATATGGCTTGTTTCGTTTTATGATAAAACCGGCTGTTGACTATAACGAACAGCCGGTTTTTCTATACCGTTTTTTGTTTCGCAGTTTTATAAATTAACCCCCATATTATAAAACAGGAAGCTCCAGATGTCAGTTTCTTCGTCAATCTGTTTATCCGTCGGTTTGCCCGCTCCGTGTCCGGCCTTGCTGTCAATGCGGATTAGTGTGGGGTTGTCGCAGGATTGCGCAGCTTGTAAAGTAGCGGCAAACTTAAAGGAATGTGCAGGCACTACCCGGTCGTCATGATCGGCTGTGGTAACCATCGTTGCAGGATAGCAGGTGCCTTTGCGGATATTGTGCAACGGGGAATATTTGACCAGGTAATCGAACTGATCTTTATGATCGCTGCTGCCGTATTCTACCGCCCAGCCCCATCCTACGGTAAATTTATGATAGCGGAGCATATCCATTACACCTACCTGCGGGAAGGCTACCCGAAACAGTTCCGGACGTTGTGTCATGCAGGCGCCTATCAACAGTCCGCCGTTAGAGCGGCCGCGGATGGCTAATTTTTCACTGCTGGTATATTTTTCCCGGATCAGGTATTCTGCGGCAGCAATGAAATCATTAAACACGTTTTGCTTTTTATCTAACATGCCGGCCTGATGCCACTGCTCGCCATATTCGGCGCCACCGCGGAGATTGGCCACGCAATAAACGCCACCGTTTTCTAAAAAGGCAATATTGGAAATGGAAAAAGAAGGTGTGATGCTGATATTGAATCCGCCGTAAGCATAGAGCAGGGTGGGGTTGTTGCCGTCTAATCTGATTCCTTTCTTATGCGTGATGAACATCGGTACTTTAGTGCCGTCTTTGCTGGGGTAAAACACCTGCTTGGTTTCATAATCACCGGTATTGAATTTTACTTCCGATTTTTTATATAATGCAGACTGACCCGTACTGATATCATATTTAAAAATGGTGGCCGGATGTGTAAATGAGGTGAAGGAATAATACAGGTAACGATCTGTTTTATGTGCTCCGAAACCTGAAGCAGTACCCAATCCGGGGAGCAATATTTCTTTTTCGTTTTTGCCGTCTAAGTCAAATTGTTTTACCTGTGTGCAGGCATCTTTAAGAAAGCTACAGAACAATTTTCCTCCACCGGTAGAAGCCGATTGCAGTACCTGCTGTTGTTCGGGTACTATTGTTGTCCAGTTGGCGGCAGCCGGTTTTTTAGGATCAACCGATACCACTTTATAATTAGGTGCATCCTGATTGGTGAGTAATAACAACTGATCGCCTGCATTGTCAATGACGGCTGCATTGGTTTTAAATCCCGGTACCAGCGTAATAAATCCTTTGGCATTTTTATCGCTCAGGTCTTTTACTTTTATTTCCGAACCATCGGTACCTTCTGCAATGGACAGGATCAGGAAGCGTTCATCTTCGGTAATGCCTGCACCCACATAACGCAGGGGATGATTTTTGTCTTCGTAAATTAGCTTGTCCTCGCTTTGGGGTGTGCCGATTTTATGATAAAACACTTTTTGGTATTCTGAAGTTGCACTGTATTTGGTTTTTTCGTTTTTCGGTTTGTCATAGCCGCTGTAATAGAAACCGTCATCACCTGTCCAGGCTATATCGGTAAATTTGACGTATGCTATTTTTTCATCCAGTAATTTACGGCTTGCGAAATCCATGATATAGACTTCTTCCCAGTCACTACCGGATTGCGAAACGCCGTAAGCAAAATATTTTTGGTTTTTGGAAAAGCGGTAAGATTGCAGGGCAATGGTTCCGTCTTGGGACAGCTTATTGGGATCCAGTAAAACTTCAGGGTTGCCGTTTTCGCCTTTTTGAATATACAGGACAGACTGATTCTGTAGACCATCGTTTTTCCCGAATACTAACCATTCGCCTTCCTGTGCCGGCGCCCCGTATTTGGGGTAGTTCCAGAGTTCGGTGAGCCGTTGATGTATTTTTTCCCGGAAAGGAATCTGTGATAAAAATTTTTCGGTTACGGCATTTTCCGCCTTTACCCATTCTTCGGTATCCGCTGCGGTATCATTTTCCAACCACCGGTAGGGGTCGGCAATTGTCGTGCCGAAATAATCATCGGTCTGACCTACGGTTTTCGTTTGAGGATATACCGGCTTTTCCATAGGCGGAAGTGAACTGGAAGCAGAATTTTCAGCGGTATTGTTGCAGGAAGCCAGCAACAACAGGCAAAACGGAGCAATCATTTTTTTCATTGCAAATATGTATTTGTTTTTTAGAAACTATTGTTAAGTCAAAAGTAAAAAGTCAACCCCGAATGATCGTGACAAGAATGCAAAACAATAAAAATCTGATAATCAATATAACAAAGTCTTGAACATACAGACAGTATTTTCTTGACTTAGCACTATTATTTTTATCCATGCTGATAAGGGGCGAATGATCATGGAGTAGTTTCAGGAAAAAGAAATTCAGTAATAAAAATTATTTATAAGTGGTCAAAGTTATACAATTGAAACAATACCCGATCACAGGTCGCGTTGGTGATAGCGGCATAATGATTCCACGGGGTTTTTGACGATGGAGCCGGTAGCCAGACCGTATTGCTGATGCAGGGAGTGAATGACGGAACTGAATTCATAGGCCACCGTTCCGGCGAAGTGCACGGGATATTGCCAGCTTTCCCGGTATTTCAATACATGCCGCTGATGAAAATCAATGAAGGCGTCTTCCACAATATTCTGTACCATGTAATGCTCTTTATGCTCCATGAGGAATAAAGTAAATGAAGCTAAATAGCGATTGGCATGTACCGCACCATAAATGTTGCGGAGTATTGCATTAAGGTCGTCGCCAAATTTTATCCGGAAAGCATCCTGCAGCTCATCATCGAAAGTTTTGTAAAAATAGTATTGCAATACACGTTTTCCTAAATAGGCGCCGCTGCCTTCATCTCCTACGATATAGCCCAAAGACGGATTTTGCTTCATGATTTTTTTACCGTTGTAATAGCAGGAATTGCTGCCGGTGCCCAATATGCATACGATGCCTTTCTGATCTGCTGCCGTAGCACGTGCAGCGCCCAGCATATCGGAATATACTTCCACGTCTTTAATACCGAAATGCCGTTTCAGTATTTTTTGCAACAAAGCCTTTTTAGCAGGGTCTTTCACGCCGGCTCCGTAAAATATCACCCGCTCAATACTGACCTGTTTACGGTTTATTTTTAATTCCTGGGATAAAATGTTTTCGCATGTTTCTTCCGTATGGAAAAAGGGATTCATGCCCTGTGTTACATACCGGCGGGGCTTTTTGCCTGTTTGCAATAAACACCAGTCCGTTTTGGTGGAGCCGCTGTCCGCGATCACTATAGCCATTGTTATGGGTTGATTTGAATGGGAAAGTTAAGGCTTGTTTGTCATTTTTTTATTAAAAGGAAGAAAAAATTGTAGTAAAACAATTTCTTTTCGCTTTCAGACCTGTGCGGGAAGTGTTTATTTAAAAGAAAAATCTGCAATTACCGGCCGGTGATCACTGAGGTTTACATTCGGTGAGCGATACGAATTAGGTTGCAGATAGTCTCCATCATACAATATATAATCAATACGAAGCGTCGGCATAATATTGCGATAGGTGCGTCCGAATCCGAATCCTTTAGCCACGAAAGGATCCTGTAGATTTCCTTTTACCTTTTGATACACATAAGAACCCGGAACATCATTAAAATCACCACAGATGATAATGGGATAATCAGTTTCATCTTTAATGGAATCTATAAGATTGGCCTGATGTGCCCGTATTGAAAATGCATTGCGTAAACGATAAATGATAGACTTCGACTTTTGACTAATCTCGGCCTGTGTTCCTTTTTCTTTAAGTGATTCTAAGTAGTTGATATCATTTTCACCAAACCGGACGGAGGCAAGATGGGTTACATTCAGGTTGAAGATGTGCGTACTGTCCACCATTACGTCCACACTCAACAGGTTATAATGCGATGCGCCCAATGGATAGCGGATGTCGTTTTGGAGCGGGAATTTCGAAAATACGGCGTGCCCGATAAGAATATGTTCGCCGCGTAATGCCTTTGCATTCATTATACGTTTGCTCATCTTCGATTCTTCCGAAAATTTAAAATAGGGATAGCCTAACTGCCGGATAATATTAGCATAAGGCTCGCCGCTGCCGCCTTCCTCCATGAAAAATTCCTGCAGGCAGAGAATGTCCGGGTTTTCATCTTTGATCAGTTTTATGATCTTTGCATTGGAAGTTTTGTCTCTCGTCCATTCTCCGAGATCGAAAAGATGTACATTCCAGGTCATTACCTTAATGCCCGAAGTGTTTTCCGAGGTGGCGCCGGCAAAGGGATGTATGCCGAATACGGGTTTCACTACACTCCAGCAAACCATTATCGTAAGCCCTGACAATAACAGCAGCCATTTTCGTTTTTTTGAAAAGAGCCAGAAAAAAATAAAAAAAACATTGGCCACTAATGCGAAAAAGCAGGTGAAGCTCAACAGGCTCAGATAGCCGGGTGCTACAGATACATCCGCATGGGAAACCCATTTACACAATATCAGCCAGGCTGCTGCGCCCAGGTTGAGCAGCAGGAATATACTGCGTAGTATATAAAGTAATATTGGCATTATGGATAATAACAATGAATCATTACGGTTTATTTATCTTCACGGCTGGCTTTGAACAGGGCATTTTTTTCTTCAGTGCTTAGCGATTCATATCCTTTATCATGAATTTTTTCCAACAAGCGGTCAATATATTCCTGCGAATGGTGTGATGTTTTTTTGATATGCTGATAGGTATTATAGCGTTTCCCGTTTTTATGCTCCCTCAGCTTTTCTTCATTCGGCGTAAAGACATTTTCTAACCGACCCAATCTGGAATACAGCCATTTTCCCGGCCGGTAGCCGCGCTGAAGCAGGCGCATATATCCAAACCCGATGCCTGCTGCTGCTCCTAATAATATCAGGGTAGCTGTATTGCCCTGCATGCCTGCCATTACATTTAAGAGCAGGTAAATGACAAATACGAGCATAATGGGAATGGCCATACGCTCACCGAGATAATACCGGTAATGGGGTGCCAACGTTAAGGCGGCAACCGCAATAGTCATCACACCGCTTTGAGCATTCAGGATATAACCGGGACTGCTCCAGTTGGGGTAAGCCAGAGACAGCAGGGAATAGATTACAGCGGAAAGTACCGCACCGGAAATATACAACAGGATAATCTCTTTGTAGCCGGTCAGGTTTTGAATAATACTGCCGAAGCAGTACAGCCAGATCATATTGCTGATGAGATTCCAGAAAGAAACATGTCCCAGGAAATAAGTCAGTAAAGTCCAGGGCTTGTGCATTACGCTGTTCCAGTCTTTTAAGCCTACCTGCGGCACCACAACCTGGCTCATCACCGTTTTGGTGCTATCCGGATAAACAATCATAAAGATAATAGCCAGCGCATGCAGCAGGATATAGCAAACGGCTGTAGCAAAAATAAGGTGCAACAGTGCGTTCTGACGGTAGTTTGCCGAAAAAGGCAGGCGGGGCGGTTTGAAAGCAGTATTCATAAACGCAGCAAAATAAGTAAAAAAATACTTGTTATGAACAGAATTGGGCGCCGTTAACGGGGAAAGTTTTATGTGAGCAATTAATGCTTATTTTTGCACTCGTATTTTTTTCTCCCTGAATGCCTTTGCAAATAGCCGGGGAAAATGAATATAATTTTTCAAGCTATAAAAAATTAAAATCTTACTAACTAATGAGCAACGGTTATTTTTACTTCGGTGAGCCTAAAAACGAACCCGTAAGGAATTATGAGCCCGGAAGTACCGACAGACAGCAACTTCAGGAGGCTATTGCAGATTTGAAAAAGAAAAAACGTGACATCCCCATGTATATCGGCGGAAAGGAAGTGCGTACGGATAAGAAAGTAGAGATACGGCCTCCGCATGAACTGAGTCATGTGTTGGGGCAATTTCACCAGGGCGATGCCGGTCATGTGGATAAAGCTATTGCCGCAGCGCTGAAAGCACGGGAAGCCTGGGCGGCTACAAGTTGGGAACAACGTGCTTCTATATTTCTGAAAGCAGCAGAACTGTTAGCTACAAAATACCGCTTCAAGATGAATGCGGCCACTATGCTGGGTCAAAGTAAAAATGCCTATCAGGCAGAGATTGACAGCGCCTGTGAGCTGATTGATTTCTTAAGATTCAATGTACATTTCCTTAGCCAGATTTACAGCCAGCAACCGTTGTCGCCGCAAGGCTTTGATAACCGTATCGAATATCGTCCGTTAGAAGGTTTTGTACTGGCGGTAACGCCTTTCAACTTTACGGCTATCGGCGGTAACCTGCCTACCAGTGCGGCCATGTGCGGCAATGTAGTGGTATGGAAACCGGCCAATACTTCTATTTATTCTGCCAGTATTTTTATGGAAATTCTTCGAGAAGCCGGTCTGCCGGATGGCGTGATTAACCTGGTGTATGTGAGCGGCCCTGTTGTGGGAGATCAATGCTTTAAACATCCCGACTTTGCCGGAGTACATTTTACCGGCTCTACCGGCGTATTCCAGGGTATGTGGAAATCTATCGGAGAAAATATAGCCCGTTATAAAACCTATCCGCGTATTGTGGGGGAAACCGGTGGTAAGGATTTTGTGTTTGTGCATCCCTCGGCTGATGTTGATGCGGTGGTGGCCAATTTAGTGCGCGGCGCATTTGAATACCAGGGACAGAAATGTTCTGCCGCATCACGCGCTTACCTGCCGTCGAATCTTGCGGATAAGATCAAGGAAAAATTATTTGCCGAATTACAAACCCTGAAGATGGGCGCAGTGGATGATTTCAGCAATTTTATCAATGCCGTTATTGATGAAAAATCATTCGATAACTTAGCTAAAGCTATTGACAGTGCAAAACGCAGTAAGGCAGCTCGCATTGTTTACGGAGGAAAATGCAGCAAGAAAGAAGGCTACTTTATTGAGCCAACGGTAATCGAAGCCTCAAAACCGGATTATGTAACGATGTGCGAAGAGCTGTTCGGACCGGTACTGACCATTTATGTTTATGATAAAAACAAATGGGAAGCCACGTTGGATATAGTGGATCAGACTTCTCCTTATGCATTGACCGGCGCTATTTTTGCCCGCGACCGTTATGTCATAGATCAGATGGCAGCTAAATTAGTAAATGCTGCCGGTAATTTTTATATCAATGATAAGCCTACCGGAGCCGTAGTAGGACAGCAACCTTTTGGTGGTGCAAGGGCTTCCGGAACCAACGATAAAGCAGGCTCTGCTATGAACCTGTATCGCTGGCTCAGCGCCCGTACCATTAAGGAAACCTTTGTGCCGATTACCAATTACCGGTATCCGTTCCACCAGGAATGAGATAAGAGCAAATAATGCCAAAAGCCGGGAATCAAAAGATTAAATTCTTCATTCCCGGCTTTTTTATGGTGCTTAAATAAAACGAATGGTACTGATGTGCTACATGTAAAAATGATTTTGACAGCAAGGTGAAAAATGCCTGCTCATGAACCGCGATGGCCTTAAAGAGACCAAATTAAATGCACTATTGTCCGACAAAACCTAAAAAGTTGGGTTTTCATCCGATGAAAGCCGGCTCTACCGCGGATGTTGAGTTTTAGCTACCGAAGCAGGGTGCTATGCAGAACTGAATAAATCGGGTGCTGTTTTTTGCCGTGTCTTTCGCTGCTGCTGGTAGTGTTTGAGTAATGAATCCATA
>Ga0206106_100235_pt1 | contig 72944 bp, 68 predicted proteins | sample 1B1ome_FD_148677 | JGI IMG/M metagenome (GOLD analysis project Ga0206106, IMG submission 148677) | Enriched microbial communities from leaf-cutter ant dump, University of Wisconsin, Madison, United States - 1B110A | ecosystem: Environmental > Terrestrial > Nest > Insects nest > Nest dump | place...
CAGTCCGTTGGAAACACGAACCTGACCAAAAGCCGGTTGCTCCAGAGCAAAGGCCAGGATCGCTGCTTCCGTCGCTTCTTCTACACGGTTCTTGATATTGGGCTTACGTCGGTTTGCATCTATCAGAACTTCAACACATCCTGTTTCCACAGCTGCCTGATAGCGATAGAAAGTATCGCGAGAAAAACCCATCACCTTACAGACACGGGATACATTGCCAAGCTCAGCTGCCAGATTAAGCAAGCCAATCTTGTGTTTAATGATTTTATGATGAACACTGCTCATGGGATTACTCCTTTACGCTTTCGCGTTCGGTTGATAAAGATTCGCACCTCTATCAAACCGGGTAATCCCACCTCTTGGCAAGACCTGCTGTCAGATCAAATATGAACTACTACAGATATGAGTGCTTGTGCCGGTAACTTTTATAATCAGTCCAGAGAGGTAACGGGTACTCAACTGACGGTCATCAGGGAATTCAAATATTTTTCCGCTACGGACTTGGCGATGGTGGCGCAGCTTCTGCAAACACAGCATTTTCTTGCCGGAGAAGAGATCGTTCGTTACCTCGATCACAGTGACAATGTGTTTTTTGTGCTTGAAGGCGGTGTGCGGATTCGTTATTTCGGCTATTCCGGTGATGAAGTAATTCTGTGTGATTTATCGCAAGGGGAGTTTTTCGGTGAGCTGACGGCAATCGATGGTCAGCCGAGGTCCGCTACGGTCGTTACCCGCTCCGATTCTTTGCTGGCCGTCATGTCGAACCAGGCATCTATACAGCTTGTGCATGAGAGCCCGGTATTCTGCATGGCGATTATGCAACATCTGGCAGGTCAGGTGCGTCGCCTGACTGAACGGGTCTTCGATTTCAGTACACTGGCAGTGCGTAATCGCATCCATGCAGAATTGCTGATGCTTGCAAGGCAGCATATGGATTCTCCGAATACAGCTACTATCAAGCCTGTTCCGACACATGCTGAACTGGCGTGTTTTGTCAGTACCCATCGGGAAGCCGTTACCCGTGAATTGAGTGAGCTTGCCAAGGATCAGCTGATTCAACGGACAGGACATGAACTGCGTGTGCTCGATGTCGAGAGATTGAGAAAAATGGTTGATCTGGCGCGCGGCCCGGTTGGGGATTAGCTGTTTAGCGCCATACGATATTTTTATCGGCTCTATCTGGCGATGTGACGTTCCAGTGCATCGATCATCAGTCCCGCAACGTTCGTTCCAGTCTGATCGGAGATTTCGCGCATGCCGGTCGGGCTGGTGACATTTATTTCCGTCAGATGGTTGCCAATGACATCCAATCCTACCAGCATCAGGCCACGCGCATAGAGTATCTGTCCCAGTTCTTCAGCAATTTCCCTGTCACGGGCTGATAGTGGTTGTGCCACACCAATCCCGCCAGCTGCCAGGTTGCCGCGTGTTTCTCCCGGTTTTGGGATACGTGCGAGCGCATGGTCGACTGGTTTTCCTGCAATCAGCAATATGCGTTTGTCACCTTCCCGGATTTCCGGCAGAAAGCGCTGTGCCATGATGATGCGTGTACCGTAGCGTGTCAGTGTCTCGATGATGACGCCGATGTTATGGTCGGTATTCTGGATACGGAAAATACCGGCTCCTCCCATACCATCCAGTGGTTTTAGAATGATGTCCTCATGTTCGGCCAGAAACTCTAGAATCAGCTGTTCCTGGCTGGTTACCAGTGAGGGGGGAGTGAATCGGGGAAATTCGGTAATCGCCAGTTTTTCATTGTGATCACGGATGCTCCGCGGGCTGTTTACGACATAGGCACCCTGACGCTCAGCCAGTTCGAGCAGGTAGGTGCTGTAGATATATTCAGTATCGAAAGGAGGATCTTTGCGCATGAGTACGGCATCAAATCCGGACAGAGGGATTTCTTCGATGGCACCTTCCTCGTACCAGTGGTGATCGCCATCCGGCAGATCGATGAGTGTCAGTGGTCGTGTGAAGCCGATGACCTGGTGATCTTTCCACGCCAGATCGTTCTGTTGCAGGGCATACAGCTGATGGTGACGGGCTGCAGCTTCACGCATCATGGCATAGCTCGAATCCTTGCCGATCTTGATACTGTCGAGTGGATCCAGGATAAAAGCCAGTTTCATCAGATTTCTGCCAGTACAGGCAGGGGTGTCTGCAGATATCGTTCCAGCTCGATGGCCGAGGCAAGCAATGCCAGTCTGGCGATGACACCGTAGGTATAGAAACGATTGGGAGCGGCATCCGGTCGGGCAGTGGGATCTGTCTGCATACAGGTAGTGTCGAAGGCGAGCGGTACGAAGTGCATACCCGGTGCATTCAGGTTTTCATCGATTCCCCGGCCGGTATGTACCCGGTAGAATCCGCCTACTACGTGGCGATCGATCATGTAGATAACGGGTTCGGCTACAGCCTGATGAATGCTTTCGAACGTATGTACTCCTTCCTGTACCAGCACGTTCTTGACAACAAGTCCTTCTTTGATGGTCGACATTTTGTTGCGTTGCTTGCGGTTGAGCTTATAGAGTTCGGCACCGTCCTTGATACTCATGATACCCATACCATAAGTACCCGAATCAGCCTTGCAGATGACGAATGGTTTCTCGCTAATCCCGTATTGGGCATACTTTTCTCTGATCAGATGCAGAATTTCGTTTACACCGGCTGCGACACAATCCAGCCCCTCTTTTTCATGAAAATCGACTTTTCCGCAAGAAATGAAATAAGGGTTAATGAGCCAGGGGTCGATATCGATCAGATCGGCGAAATCCTGCGCTACATTGTCATAGGCGCTGAAATGCCAGGATTTACGGCGAGTGGCCCAGCCTGCATGAAGTGGTGGAATGATGATCTGTTCCAGATTTTGCAGAATTTCAGGTATGCCGCCAGACAGATCGTTATTCAGGAGGATGGCACAGGGGTCGAAATCCCGGGTAAACAATCTGTTTCCTTCACGCTGTACCGGTTCCAGTAACAGGGAATCGCCATTGGGTAGCAGGACAGGCAGCGGTTGTTCAAGATCAGGTAGCAGCGAGCCGATACGAATGTCCATTCCTGCCTGCTGCATGATGGATTGCAGCATGGCGATATTTTGCAGGTAGAAGATATTACGGGTGTGGTTTTCCGGAATCAGGAGAACATTGTGTGCATTCGGACAGATTTTTTCGACAGCGATCATCATCGCCTGAATACATAGTGGAATGAAAGCCGGGTTGAGGTTGTTGAATCCGCCGGGAAACAGATTGGTATCGACTGGTGCCAGTTTGAAACCGCTGTTGCGCAAATCTACCGAAGAGTAGAACGGCACGGTGTGATACTGCCACTGTTTGCGGAACCAGTGTTCGATCGTCGGTTTGGCAGCCAGGATACGTTTTTCCAGATCCAGGGTGGGTGCGTTCAGTGCGTGGGTGAGGTGGGGTACCGGCATGAGATATCTGTAACTTGGAAATAAACCGGCTAATTATAGCATTGACCGGGATCAGCAGATTCTGTCTGCGGCAGGGCAGACTCGATCAAAGCCGGAGCGGATGTTCGACGAGTATGCCGTGTTACTTGAATTTATTACACAAAATCCGCGGATATCATTATAATGCGCGGTTCTAGGACGGGAGATGTATATGTACGCAGTAATCAAGACAGGTGGTAAACAGTACCGGGTTGAAATCGGGAATAAACTGAAGGTGGAAACGCTGCCTGCAGAAGTGGGGAGTGATATCCAACTAGACCAGGTTCTGATGGTTGCGGATGGTGAAGCGATTTCTGCTGGCGCACCATTACTCGATCAGGCAAAAGTCAGCGCGACTGTGATCAGTCACGGGCGGCATGATAAAATACGCATATTCAAAATGCGCCGCCGCAAGCATTATCGGAAACAACAGGGACACCGGCAGAATTACACTGAGATTCAGATTACCGGTATTTCTGCATAAGGAGATTGATTCATGGCACATAAGAAAGCGGGCGGCAGCTCCAGAAACGGACGTGACTCCCATTCCAAACGGCTGGGCGTGAAGCGCTATGGTGGTGGAATCATCCGAGCAGGTGGAATCATCGTACGTCAGCGTGGCACGCAATTCCATCCTGGTGACAATGTCGGGATCGGGCGTGACCATACCCTGTTTGCAAAAGTGGATGGTAAGATTATCTTTACTGTCAAAGGGCGGATGAACCGGAGAACAGTTGCAGTCATTCCCTCCTGATCATCCGATCAGTCGGACCGTGCAAGCTGGCGAAAAGCCCCATTTCCTGAATGGGGCTTTTTACTTTGATTATAGTTTTTTGCTGGAATAAATTTCTCCGCCCGCAATTAAAATAATTGCTTCGGGGCACTCATGAAATTCATCGATGAGGTAAAAATACAGGTCTTTGCGGGAGATGGCGGTAATGGCGTTGCCAGCTTTCGTCGTGAAAAATTCATTCCTAAAGGCGGACCGGACGGGGGAGATGGAGGTCACGGCGGCAGCATTTACGCATTGGCCGATCACAACCTCAATACCTTGATCGACTATCGTTTTACACCGGTTTTCCGGGCAAAACGGGGAGAAAACGGGCGCGGCTCCGATTGCTATGGCAAAGGAGCAGAAGATATCGTGCTGCGCATGCCGGTAGGTACGATCATCACCAATGATCTGACAGGTGAATTCGTTGCTGATCTCGAACATGACCAGCAGAAAGTGCTGCTGGCCAAAGGGGGCAGAGGTGGGTTGGGCAACCTCCACTTCAAGTCCAGTACTAACCGCGCGCCCCGGCAATTCACCCATGGTGAAGCAGGAGAGCAGTTCGAGCTCAGGCTGGAGCTCAGGGTGCTGGCAGATGTCGGGCTGCTGGGGTTGCCCAATGCCGGTAAATCCACCCTGATTCGCGCTGTTTCCGCTGCACGTCCGAAAGTGGCCGATTATCCCTTTACCACGCTTTATCCCAATTTAGGTGTAGTGCGAGTCGATGCCGGGCGCAGTTTCGTAATGGCGGATATTCCCGGCCTGATCGAGGGTGCGGCAGAAGGAGCTGGTCTCGGCCACAGGTTTCTCAAGCATCTCAGCCGTACCCGCCTGCTGCTGCATGTGATCGATGTGGCTCCTTTTGACGAGAACGTCGATATCGTTCGTTCGGCCAGAGCGCTGGTGGATGAGCTGCGCAAATTTGATGAGACACTTTATCGTAAACCCCGCTGGCTGGTATTCAACAAGGTGGATATGCTCCCCGAGGATGAGCAGCAGGCTGTTTGCGCACGTTTGCTGCAGGCAATGGATTGGCAGGAGCGCTGGTTTGCTATTTCTGCACTGACCGGGAGGGGGTGCCAAGCACTGATTTATGCCATCATGGGATATCTGCAACAGTTACAGCCTGATAGCGAAGAAACCTGATTTTTATGACGCAATCGATTTTGCAGTCCGCTCGCCGGATAGTCGTAAAAGTTGGCAGCAGCTTGGTGACGAATGAAGGACATGGTCTTGATCGCTGTGCACTGGGAGGTTGGGCCGGACAGATTTCCCGGCTCAGACAGATGGGCAAGGAAGTTGTGCTGGTTTCCTCCGGTGCCGTTGCCGAAGGCATGCAGCGTCTGGGCTGGAAGATACGCCCTGCAGCACTTTATGAATTGCAGGCTGCTGCGGCAGTGGGGCAGATGGGGCTTGCCCAGGCTTATGCCGATTGTTTTAGTGAATACGAATTACAGACAGCTCAGATCTTGTTGACGCATGATGATCTGTCGAGTCGTAAACGCTATCTGAATGCTCGTTCGACTATTCTTACGCTGCTGAATCTGGGTATCATTCCGATCATCAATGAGAACGATACTGTGGTTTCCGATGAAATCCGGTTTGGTGACAACGATAATCTGGCTGCATTGGTTGCCAATCTGATCGAAGCCGAAGTGCTGGTGATCCTGACTGATCAGGAAGGCCTTTTTACCGGTGATCCGCGCAAAAATACCGATGCCAGACTGATCCCGGAAGTCAGTGTCAGCGATCCGGATATCGCGGTCATGGCTGGCGGGGCGGGCAGCAGCATCGGGTGTGGTGGTATGCAAAGCAAGGTAATGGCCGCCAGGCGTGCCGCTCGCAGTGGTGCACATACGGTGATCGCTTCAGGCAGGGCGAAGGATGTGCTGGTTCGTCTGGCAGGTGGAGAGGCTATTGGAACTATCCTGCTGGCGGATATGCCGGTGAAGGTGGCTCGCAAGTTGTGGCTGGCTGATCATCTCCAGGTACGGGGGAGTGTAGTGCTGGATGATGGAGCCAGCAGAGCATTGCTGTCTGGAGGTAAAAGTTTGCTGCCTATCGGAGTGGTGGAGGTAAAGGGTGAATTTGAACGAGGTGAAGCCATATCTTGCCTCGATGCCAGCGGCCGTGAAATCGCTCGTGGCCTGATCAATTACGGTGCTCGTGAATCACGCAAGATCATGCGCCGCCCTACCAGCCAGATCGAAGCTGTACTGGGTTATGTGGATGAATATGAACTTATTCACAGAGATAATCTGGTCATTTTGTAACGGTCTGGCCGACTGGATTCGCCTGCAAAGGTTTTATATTACCTGCAATGACTGACCCTTTTTTTCTGCCCGATTCCGGATTGCTCGAATCTTATCACGCCCCCAAATGGCTGCCAGGCGGTAATGCGCAAACCATTTTTCCTTACTTTATCAATCTGAATCCGATTATCAGCTACCGGCGCGAGCGCTGGGAAATGGATGATGGAGATTTCATTGATATCGACTGGTTGGAGGGTGAACCGGATAAACCGCTGGTCATCATGCTGCATGGTCTGGAAGGCAGTTCGCAAAGTCATTATGCACTGAGCCTCATGGGTTCCTTACAGATGTTGCGCTGGCGCGGTGCCATCGTTCATTTTCGTGGCTGTTCCGGATCTCCCAACCGCCTTCCGCGTGCTTACCATGCCGGTGATTCGATGGAAATCGATCGTATGCTGCGGTACATAGTACATCGGAATGATTCACCTGAATGGAATACCCCCTGTTATGCTGTGGGTGTTTCCCTCGGGGGCAATGCACTGCTGAAATGGCTGGGTGAGCAGGGTGCGCAAGCAGCCAGGCAGATTGCAGGGGTCGTTGCAGTTTCGGTTCCGCTCGATCTGGCGGCTGCAGGCAAAGTACTCGATTCTGGTTTCAACCGGGTCTACACCCATCATTTTCTGACCACCCTCAAACGCAAGGCACTGGAGAAAAACAAACAATTTCCCGGCCTGCTGAATGCCAGAGCTGTTGCAGCCTGTCGTTCGTTGTATGAATTTGATAACCTGGTCACGGCACCGTTGCATGGTTTCCGGGATACGGATGATTATTGGCGTCAGTCCAGCAGCAAACCATGGCTTGGATCGGTTCAGATCCCGACATTACTGATCAATGCGCGTAACGATCCTTTTCTGCCCGAAAGCGTGTTGCCGCAAAAATCTGAGGTTTCTTCCTTTGTTTCACTGGAATTTCCACAACAGGGGGGACATGTTGGTTTCATACAGGGTGCTTTCCCGGGGAAACTGGATTGGCTGCCGCAACGTATCATAGAATTTTTTTCATCGTTATATGGCCAGAACACTATTCCGGGATGAAAAATGAGCCCGAAAAAAACAAATACCACCATGGTCGAGCAAAATGATCGGGGAAATCGATTCCGCTACTGTTCCGTAACCATATGAACTCTTTCTGGCTGAGTCTTGCTCCCGTTTTATGGTTGACTGTCATTGCCGTTCCAGCAGGGATGCTGTTCAATGCTACAGTCGTACTCGGCTTGTATAGCATCATCCTGTTAGGGAGTGTCATTTACCACATCCATACACTGTATTCTCTGGAACAATGGCTGCATCACTCGGATCTTTCTTATGCGACAGTACCTGACAGATCAGGTTTATGGGGTGTGGTATTTGCCAAGCTGGCACGCTTCGTGCAGCGCCATGACAAAGAACGCCTGGGATTGAATACTTCACTGGAACGATTGCAGCGCGCGACATCTGCACTGCCGGAAGGTATTGTCATTCTGGGTGACAAGGATCAGATCGAGTGGTGCAATTCGGCTGCCGAGCGGCATTTGGGCCTCAATCTCGAAATGGATGCCGGCCAGCACATTACCCGTATGGTGCGCCAGGTGGGATTCGTAGCCTACCTCGACAGGGGAGATTTCAGTAAACCCTTTTTACTCAATCAGCCACGCTTGCGTGATGTTCTGCTCTCTATCCAGATTGTGCCCTATGGTGACAGGGAAAAACTACTAATCAGCCAGGATGTAACGCGTTTTGAGAAAATTGAAATCATGCGACGGGATTTCGTTGCCAATGTCTCGCATGAATTGCGTACACCCTTGACAGTGATTGGCGGATTCCTTGAAACACTGCTGGAAGAAAATAAAATATCCGGTGAAATGGAGAAAAATGCATTGCGGCTGATGTCCGACCAGGCCACCCGCATGCGTCGTCTGGTAGAGGATTTGCTGACATTGTCCCGGCTGGAGAACGCTGGAAACAATCTCACAGAAGAACAGGTGGATGTCATCAAACTGCTGCAGGGGCTTTACCAGGGAGCTCAGTCACTGAGTGCAGGGCGTCATGTCATTTCTCTCAATCTTGCTAGTCATGCCATGCTGCTCGGCAGCGAAGATGAACTGCGCAGTGCATTTGAGAATCTGATCAGTAATGCTGTGCGATATACCCCGGAGAGTGGGGTAATTTCCCTGAATTGGGTAGTGGAAAACGGAAAGGGGCTATTTTATGTCCAGGACAGCGGGATCGGCATCGAGCCAAATCATATTCCCCGGCTGACGGAACGTTTTTATCGAGTGGATCGCAGCCGTTCCCGTGAAACTGGCGGAACCGGTCTCGGTCTTGCCATAGTCAAACACGTTCTGAATCGTCATCAGGCGAGCATGGAAATTACCAGCCAGCTTGGAGCGGGAAGCATTTTCAGGATATGGTTTCCGAGTAATCGTGTGCTACCGACCGAAACCGTGCCCATGACCAGCTCTCCTCCAGAACATACGAAACAGAATTCTGCTGCTTGAGAGCTTCGTATCAGTAAAGCAGGATGATATTTCATGCTGTTGGCTATACCGTTCTGGTTTTTTCTGCGCCCTCTTTTTTGGGTAAATCAAAAATACTGTATTGCGTAAACGGTGAGATACACCGTGTTAGACTTATAGTTTTGCGCGACTTATACTTTAGTAACATCAAAATACCCGGGATGAGTTTTTATGAATTTTTGATTTCTTTCTGTCGATCTGATGACGCAGTCAGATTCTCGGATCATGACAAAAATACTGCCGGAAACGGCCGGTTAACCCAAAAGGGTATTTATTCTTTCAGATAACTAAAAAATTCACCAGGGAGGATGAACAATGGGCGTCAAAGGGCAGTTACTGCAGGATCCTTTTCTGAATATCTTGCGCAAGGAACGTATTCCGGTTTCCATTTATCTGGTCAACGGCATCAAGTTACAAGGACAGATTGATTCCTTTGATCAATATGTAGTTCTGTTGAAAAATTCTGTCACACAGATGGTTTATAAACATGCCATCTCCACCATAGTCCCGGCCAAAGCCATTTCAATCCCGATATCTGCCGATACTCAGACCGAGCAAGATGAATCATGATGCTGCTATTGGAACAGCGGTCGATGATACCGCGATATTAGTAGATATCGATTTTGGGGAAGGAGACAAGGAAAGTCTGAAAGAGCTGCGGGAGCTTGCACGCAGTGATCGGCTCTCGGTGGTCGCTGTAGTCGAAGGAACGCGGAAGCAGCCTGACCCTGCTACCTTCATCGGTAAGGGTAAGGTTGAGGAAATCAGCCAGATTCTGGCGCAGACACATGCTGCAATGGTGATATTCAACCATGAGCTGTCTCCGGTACAGCAAAGAAATCTTTCCATGGCACTGGCCTGCCGCATCATAGATCGTACCAGTCTGATTCTGGATATTTTCGCGCAACGTGCCAAAAGTCATGAAGGTAAACTGCAGGTCGAACTGGCTCAGCTGGAATACCTTTCAACACGACTGGTGAGGGGGTGGACTCATCTCGAACGCCAGAAAGGGGGTATCGGTCTGCGCGGGCCGGGTGAAACGCAGCTGGAGACAGATCGTCGTTTGCTGGCGAAGCGCGTAAAACTTTTGAAGGAAAAGCTGACTAAGCTCAAACGGCAGCGTGAGGTACGGCGGCGTGCAAGAAAACGTGCAGAGCTCCTGTCCGTTTCCATCGTAGGATATACCAATGCCGGTAAATCGACCTTGTTCAATCGACTGGTTCGAACGGATACATATGCTGCCGACAAGTTGTTCGCTACGCTGGACACGACTACCCGGAGGCTGGTACTTCCCGAACGCGGGACGATAGTGATTTCTGATACGGTCGGTTTTATCCGCGAATTACCGCATACGCTCGTCGCGGCATTCCGTGCCACGCTGGAAGAAACCATACAGGCTGATCTGCTTCTGCATGTAGTCGATGCCTCCAGTTCCAACCGGGATGCGCAGATCAGCGAGGTCAATAAATTATTGCGAGAAATTGTCGCAGATACGATACCGCAGATTCTGATCCTGAATAAAACTGATCTTCTTGAACAGCATCCGTCCGGGAATTACATGCGTGATGAGTATGGTAGAATCAAAAGCATTCATCTCAGCGCGAGGACAGGAGCGGGTTTTAGTTATCTGTATGACGCACTGGCAGAGGTGTTTGACCAGAATTTGAAGAGATTGAAGCAACATTCAGCAGCACCTGAAAGCATGAACGGCAATGTCCGTGCCACTTTTATAAATAATGAGAAGGACTAAATCACATGGGCTTGAATGATCCGCAGTGGGGAAAAAGGAGAGGCAACTCAGGGCCTCCTGACCTTGAAGACATTATGCGTAACTTTAACCAGAAAATGAGTGAAATTTTTGGGAAAAAGGGAGGGGGTGGCAATGATGAAGACTCTGGCGGGGAGAGTCCTAACCTTCCCAGTGGTAAGGGTTTTGTGGCAATCGTCGCCCTGCTTGCTCTGGCATGGATAGGAAGTGGTTTTTACATTGTCGACGAAGGTCAACGTGGTGTGGTGCTGCGTTTTGGCAAGCATGTCGAAACGACCATGCCGGGATTGCGCTGGCATATTCCTTCACCCGTGGAAGCAGTCGAGTCTGTCAACATTGGTCAGGTGCGCACAGTGGAAATCGGCTATCGCAATAATGTTCGCAGTAAGGTACTCAAGGAGTCGCTGATACTTACGGATGACGAAAATATCGTCGATATCCAGTTTGCCGTGCAATACATTCTGAACAGTCCTGAGAATTTCCTCTTCAATAATCGTGATCCGGAAAGTACCGTTCTGCAGGTGGCAGAAACAGCCATCCGGCAAATCATTGGTACCAGTAAAATGGACTTTGTCCTGTATGAAGGACGTGAAGAGGTAACAGCCAAAACGACTGAGCTGATGCAAAATATTCTCGATCGTTATCAGATTGGTATTTCCATCAATCGGGTGACGATGCAGAATGCGCAGCCTCCTGAGCAGGTACAGGCCGCTTTTGATGATGCTGTCAAGGCAGGTCAGGATCGTGAACGGCAAAGAAACGAAGGCCAGGCTTATGCAAATGATGTGATACCAAGAGCAAGAGGGGGGGCTGCACGTTTGCTGGAAGAAGCGCAGGGGTACAAGCAAAGAGTAGTCGCTGCTGCAGAGGGGGATGCCAGTCGTTTCACACAGGTGCAGGCAGAATATGCCAAAGCACCCGAAGTCACACGGGAACGTATGTATTTCGATACCATCCAGCAGGTTTTATCCAGTACCAGCAAGATCCTGATCGATCAGGAAAAAGGTGGTGGTAATCTGCTTTATCTACCGCTGGACAAGCTGATTCAGGCTGATTCCGGTGCATTGAGATCTTCAGCCGCAGCGGCCAGATCACAGAATGAATCCCAGGAATTTTCCTCAGATGCTGGCTCACGTACGCGTGAGTCTTTTCGTAGTCGTGAACGGGAGATGAGATAATGAAAGCAGTTTCATCTGTATTTGGCGGGCTTCTGCTGGTGCTGGCGGTATTGGGTAGTTCTGCCGTTTATATTGTTGATGAACGGGAACAGGCATTATTGTTCCAGCTGGGGGAGGTCGTAGGAGTCAAAACTTCTCCAGGTGTGTATTTCAAGATACCTATTGCTCAGAATGTTCGTTTTTTTGATTCTCGTATCCTGACAATGGATTCAGAGGAACCCGAACGCTTCATTACATCAGAAAAGAAAAACGTTTTGGTCGATTTGTTTGTTAAATGGCGTATTGTGGATGTCAAACAATACTATGTCAGTGTTCGCGGAGATGAAACACTGGCGCAGACTCGGCTTGCACAGACCATCAATTCCAGTATGCGTGATGAATTTGGTAACAGGACCGTGCATGATGTAGTTTCTGGAGAACGTGACAAAATCATGGAAATCATGCGCCAGAAAGCGAATGCAGATGCCAGAAAGATTGGTGTGGAAGTCGTGGATGTACGGCTCAAGCGGGTAGATCTGCCTCAGGAAGTCAGTGAGTCTGTTTATCGCAGAATGGAAGCAGAACGTAAACGGGTGGCAAACGAGCTGCGTTCAACTGGTGCTGCTGAAGCAGAGAAAATCCGGGCTGATGCTGATCGTCAGCATGAAGTGATTCTGGCGGAAGCCTATAGTGAAGCCCAGAAAATCATGGGGGATGGCGATGCCCAGGCAACGGCAATTTATGCTGATGCTTTCCAGAAGGATGCGAAATTCTATGAATTTTACCGGAGCCTGGAGGCATATCGAAAATCCTTCAAAAGCAAGGAAGATATTCTTGTCCTGGAACCTAATTCAGAGTTTTTCAAATATATGAAAACTCCGTTAGATCGTAAAAAATAGGAGTTTGAACCTGATATGCGACCTCTTAAACTGGATTGCAAAACTGAAAACCGGCGTTCTGGAGAATATTGGTTGACAGGAGTGTGGGCAGATGTAAGTGGCAGCGTATCAGGAAATGTTTCATTAATCGATGTTCAAGGCTGATATGTGGGATACCTTTCTGCAAGCAATTGCACTGATGCTGATACTGGAAGGTATCTTTCCTTTTTCATTTCCTGGTACCTGGCGCGAAACCTTTCTCAAGCTTATGCAACTGGAAGACAGCCAGATAAGATTCATGGGTCTCAGTACCATGCTGGCCGGCCTGGTTATTCTCTTTCTGGTCAGCTGATCGATATTTCCCCTGATAATTTTGATTGTTCCTGCTATCGATCCGGATATGACCTATCTCGATCAATGTTGAAAAATGCGCAACTGGCTGCTTCCTGAATATATCGAAGATGTACTGCCGCGTGATGCTTATCGTATAGAGAAGATCCGCCGTCTTATCATGGACATGCTGTTTGCCCATGGCTATCAGTTCGTCATGCCACCTTTGCTGGAATATGTGGAATCCTTGCTGGCCGGAAGCGGAAGCGGTATGAATCTGCGTATGTTCAAAGTCGTCGATCAGCTCAGCGGCAGGATGATGGGATTGCGCGCAGATATGACCCCGCAGGCAGCCCGGATCGACGCTCATTTACTCAATACCAGTGGTGTGACGCGGCTTTGTTATGCCAGTAGTGTGATCCATACGGTACCGGATGAAATTACCCGTACGCGCGAACCATTTCAGGTGGGTGCTGAATTGTATGGGCATTCTGGCATCGAGAGTGATCTTGAAATTCAGCGTCTGTTACTGGAATGTCTGTCAGTTTCAGGCATTCATTCGATCCATCTCGATCTTGGACATATCCGGGTTTTTCGCAGCCTGATTCGCGATTCAGGCATCAAGCCCGAGTTTGAAATGGAGCTTTATGCTGCATTGTGGGCTAAGGATATCAGTTCTCTGAAGGAGCTGGTACGCACAGGTTTGGATAAACATCTGACCAGGCCGGTGCAGGATGCGCTGCTGCTGTTACCGGAATTATACGGGGATGACACCATGCTTCCGAGTGCACGCCAGCATTTGCCGGATTTCCCGGAAATCGGTGAAGCACTGGATCAACTGGAGCATGTTGCCAGAATGCTGCAACCTTATGTCGACCGGATAACGTTTGATCTGGCTGATTTGCGGGGCTATCACTATCATACGGGTATGGTTTTTGCTGCTTATACACCCGGGTGTCCTGCACCTGTCGCATTGGGAGGGCGTTATGATGAAATCGGTAAATCGTTTGGCAGGGCGAGGCCGGCAACCGGATTCAGTCTTGACTTGAAACAGTTGTCTCAGCTGACGGATATGAATGGTTATCCTCTGGGAATATTGGCGCCATGGAAGCCGGAAGATGAGAAACTGACAGCAATGGTTCGGCAATTACGTGCTGAAGGGCATATCGTGGTGACTGAGCTGCCGGAAGAAGAGAATCAGGAAGTAATGGGTTGTGACAGGAAACTCGTTTTTCGCAATGGTAACTGGGAAATCGATCCGGTTACAGGGTAAGGGATGCTGGAGGAGAACAGTTTTACCTGCAGATAAGGCAGCTGTCCTTATCAGATTCAGCCAGTCGCTTGTTTTAAAAGAAGCAGATTAGCAATCAGTCGCTGAAAGAGGAAGTTCATGCATCGCGCTGTTCACAGTGCGGTGCTTTATTTTGGAATAATTTCGAGAGATTAATAGGGTATGGCCAGGAACGTCGTAGTCATCGGAACGCAGTGGGGAGATGAGGGTAAGGGCAAGATCGTCGACTGGCTGACTGATCGGGCCAGGGGAGTCGTCCGTTTCCAGGGGGGGCATAATGCCGGCCATACGCTGGTGGTAGGTGGTGAGAAAACTGTACTACATCTGATTCCTTCAGGAATTCTGCGTGAGAATGTCACTTGCTATATCGGTAATGGTGTGGTTTTGTCCCCGAGTGCTTTACTGGAAGAAGTGGATATGCTGGAGCAGGCTGGAGTGGATGTATCCGGCAGGCTGCGTATCAATGAAACCTGCCCCCTGATTCTGCCTTATCACATTGCTGTGGACGGCGCTCGTGAACTGGCAAAGGGGGTGGAAAAAATCGGTACGACCGGCAGGGGAATCGGCCCGGCGTACGAAGACAAGGTTGCACGGCGCGCAATACGTCTGCAGGATCTGTTTCGTCCTGAACGGTTTGCCTGCAAATTGAAAGAAGTGCTCGACTATCATAATTTCCTGCTGAAGAATTATTACCACGCTGCAACAGTCGACTATCACCAGATCCTGGATGATTGTCAGGTAAAAGCCGAAAGAATCCGATCGATGGTGGCGGATGTTCCCAAATTACTGTTTGAAGCCAGTCAGGCTGGCAACAACCTGCTGTTCGAGGGAGCACAGGGTGCTTTGCTCGATATCGACCACGGTACCTATCCCTTCGTCACTTCCAGTAACTGTATCGCTGGTGCGGCTTCGGTGGGGAGTGGTGTCGGTCCGCAGATGCTGAATTATGTGTTGGGAATCACCAAAGCCTATACCACTCGCGTGGGATCAGGCCCTTTCCCTACTGAGTTGTCGGATGCAATCGGAGAACACTTGGCACAGCGCGGTAACGAGTTCGGCTCCACTACCGGGCGTCCGCGCCGTTGTGGCTGGTTTGATGCGGTGGCTGCCAGGCGTTCTATTCAGATCAATGGCGTTTCGGGATTGTGTATCACCAAACTCGATGTGCTCGATGGATTGGAAAAACTGCGTATCGGTGTAGGCTATAAATCAAAGCAATCAGGCGAGATATATGACACCCTGCCTTTTGGAGCAGATGATCTGGCTGCTGCAGAACCAATTTATGAAGAGCTGCCAGGCTGGCAGGAACGTACGGCAGGTATCCGGAATTTCGATCAACTGCCTCAGGCAGCACAAAACTATCTCAAACGTGTGGAAGAAGTCTGCCAGACGCCTATATCCATGATCTCAACTGGTCCTGATCGAACAGAAACGATTGTTTTTCACCATCCTTTCGGATGAATACGGTGTTCATATGGGCATCATGATATGCGGAAATATCTGGCCGTTTCCATTTTGTTCCATCACTTCATTCTTTCCGATGCCACTTCTGATAAAGTTCTTCAGAATTGTCATTCCATTTTTTCCTGGCGGTCGACTGATTTTCTTCAGCTCTTTGTAAAGCCTGCTGTGCGGCCTGGAGCTCCTTCTCGGTTTCAGCTACTTTTTCCTGGTAGTAGCGCAAATTATCCTGCTTGACCTGTACATCCTTCCTGGCATCGCTGAGCTGACTTTCAGCCTGCTTCATCTGTTCGTAGGCCTGGTTGGTTTGCTGTTGCAGATTAGGCAAATCGCCGGCTATGGCCGAGGCGGGGACCATCAACGATGATAAAACTACTGTAAGGTATTTCATTTTTCCTGTTCTTTCATGAAATGGAGTCTTTTCAAGACTGTAGTACAGCCTTCATGAAAGAATGGTACATGGGTTTTGCCGAGCTGGAAATGATGATCTGGCTTCGGCAGTTCAATTACAATTTATGAGTGCGGGTAATGATCCCGGATTGAGACTATTATGACCTTGGTTTTTCTGCGAGAAGATGGCAGATTTTCTGCAGGTCGGCACGGATTGCGGCTGGTTTGCGTTTTAGCCGGGAGGCAAGTACTTTCGAGTCGGTTGTCTGCAGGATGATGCTGGTTTCAAGTAGCTGAAGTAATGACGGCGAGAGAATTTTCCTGCTGTCAAAATTACCGGTCAGGCGTGCGACATGCATTTTTGCACGACGCAATTGTCCTGTTTCGTATACATGCTGGCAGTGTTGCTCATGCTTGCTGTGAGAATACGTAGTCTGTGTTTCATTTCGCATAGAGCTTTCTCCTTTCATTGATTCAAAATGCAAGGATAACAACTGCACCAGACAAATATATGACAGATAAGAAAAGTATCTGCCTGGTGATTCACACTGTAACCCGGATTTCACCAAATAGCCATGCGACAAATTGTCGCTATACCGCGCAACTGGCTGGAAGCAGCTACAGTCCTTAAACGGATACCAGACTGTCAGATTTACCTAATGCTGACCGAACGGCATCGTCGGCAGTTTCCAGAAAAATGAACTGTATAGCAGTGCGCGTTGCTTCCGGAACATCCTGCAGATCTTTCCGGTTGCGTGCCGGCAGCAGCACGGTTCGAATACCGGCACGCTGTGCTGCCAGTATTTTTTCCTTGATGCCACCAACCGGCAGAACCAGCCCACGCAGGCTGATTTCACCAGTCATGGCTACGTCATGCCGTACCGGCCGGTTGGCAAACAGCGAAGTCAGTGCGATAAACATCGCCACGCCTGCGCTTGGCCCATCCTTGGGGATGGCGCCGGCAGGCACATGCAAATGTACGTCGATACTTTCGAACGCCGAGGCTGGAATATGCAAATCTCTGGCACGCGCTTTTACCAATGTGAGCGCTGCTTGCGCGCTTTCTTTCATCACATCGCCAAGTTGCCCGGTCAGGATCAGGCGGCCACTGCCATTGACGCGTGTGGCCTCGATAAACAGGATATCACCCCCCACCGGTGTCCACGCCAGGCCGGTTGCAACTCCTGGCAGATCGGTGTGAAGTGCCAGCTCATGTTCATATTTCTCCGGCCCCAGAATGTCTCCCAGATTTTGGGTATCGATTTGAACCTGCTGCTGTGTACCTTGTGCAATTTGCAGAGCAGCGTGACGCATGATTCGGCCGATTTCGCGTTCAAACTGGCGAACCCCGGCCTCACGGGTATAGCCGGCAATGATGCTTTGCAAAGCTGCCGGTGTCAGTATGCATTGATCCGCTTGCAGTCCGTTGGCTTCGCTTTGCCGTTGCACCAGATAACGCAGTGCAATCTGCAGTTTTTCTTCCTGGGTATAACCCGGCAGATCGATGATTTCCATGCGATCCCGTACCGGTGGCGGGATCTGATCGATGACATTGGCTGTGGCGATGAACACCACGCGGCTCAGATCGAATGGAACACCCAGATAGTTATCACGGAATGTCGAATTTTGTTCCGGATCGAGGATTTCCAGTAATGCAGCCGCTGGATCGCCATGTGCACTGGCGGTCATTTTGTCGATTTCATCGAGCATCATTACACAGTTACGTGCACCGGCCTTGCGCAATCCCTGAATGATATTGCCTGGCATAGCACCCACATAGGTACGGCGGTGACCGCGCATTTCCGCTTCATCATGTACGCCGCCCAACGATACTCTGACGAACGGGCGCTGTAATGCACGTGCAATACTTTGTCCAAGTGAAGTTTTCCCTACACCTGGTGGACCGACGAAACAGAGAATCGGTGCACGTCCCTGTGGTTTTAGTTTCTGTACGGCGAGAAATTCAATGATGCGCTGCTTGATGCGTTCCAGTCCGAAATGATCAGCTTCGAGAATGGCGCGTGCCGCATCGAGGTCGATCGGTTTTTCTTCCGGCAGTTGCCACGGCAGTTCTGTCATCCATTCAAGGTAGGTGTGCAGCATCGAAAATTCGCTCGATGCTGCGGGCATCCGTTGTAAGCGCTGCAATTCCTTGCGTGTTTGCTGTTCGATATCTGTTGGCATGCCAGCAGCAGTGATGGCTTCATCCAGCCTGACGACTTCCTGCTCATTTTCACCATCTTCACCGAGTTCTTTCTGGATGGCCTTCAATTGCTCGCGCAGCAGAAACTTGCGCTCGCGATCTTCCATTTGTTCTTTAGTACGTTCGCCGATTTCCTGAGAGAGTCGCAAGACTTCGATGCGCCGTGTCAGGATCTGCAGCACGTTATGCAGGCGCTCCTCGATATCGATGGTTTCCAGCAGTTTTTGCTTTTCGGCCACTTCGGTATCGAGTAGGCTGGCAGTAATATCTGCCAGATCGGAGGGCGCGCGTGTCGCTTGCAGTGCATGCGCCAGTTCAGCCGGCATACCGGGTAGCAGCGATACGATTTCCATTGCACGCTCACGCAATTGCAATGTCAGTGCTTCCACTCGTGTGGTATCCGGCGTGGTTTCGGGGATACGCTGGATTCGTGCGGCGAGGAAAGGGTAGCCTTCAACCAGCGCTTCGATACGAAATCGCTCAATTCCCAGACAGACAACATGATGCGTGCCATCTTCGGAAGCGATATGGCGAACGACGTTGGCAATGGTTCCAATCTGGCAAAGTGAATCCAGTCCAGGTTCATCGACGGAAGGATCTTTCTGCAGCACGATGCCAACAGGTATTTTCGACTGCAAGGTATGCTGAATCGCTGCAATCGATCGTATACGGCCAACAGCAACAGGCATGATCACATGCGGGAACAGCACGACATTGCGCATCGGCACCAGAGCGATGACATCGGCGGGTAGTTCAGGCAGGGTGGAAGGAGATTGTTCCATGGCACTCATTCTCAGGAATTGTTCACTGGCACTAATATTGAGCACTTTGATGGAAATTCAAGGGAATAGCTGGGCAGCAGTGATAAATCTGCACGATTCGTGTTGAGTATTATTACTATAGGCGCTCTGTGTATTGCTTCACTAGTACTGCGCATCAATTTTAGTTTCTTCCTGCTCTCAAGACTTTGCATAGTGCGAAAAATATTACTGATGAAGACATCATGATGTGATAAAACCAACAATGGTAAATTCTCATCGATCCAACCCTGATCAGTGAACAGCTCGCAGCTGTTTTATCGTATGACAGGTTCTCTTCATACGACATCCAGACAATTTGATTTACACAAGAGGAAAGAAATAATGAATACAGTTCATAAGTGGCGTTTTTTCAGATCAGGCGGTTTTGATCAGGTACGTCTGGAAACCGGGGCGGATATCGAATCGCTCGGAACGCTCGATCCCAAGCTATGGGCTGCGCTCAGTTGTCCGACGAACAATCTGGAATTCGATGGCAAAACGCTTGAGTTCATTGATACTGATCATGATGGCCATATTCGCGTCCCGGAAATCATTGCTGCGATTGAATGGGTGTCTTCCGTTCTGAAAAATCCCGGGGATCTCACTTCCGGATCGGAAGCACTACAATTGGGTGCGATCGATGACAGTACGCCGGAAGGTGCTGCACTGCTCGCGTCAGCCAGACAGATTCTGCTCAATATCGGTAAAAAAGATGAAGAGGCAATTACGGTTGAAGATACAGCTGATCTCAATAAAATTTTTGCCAGTACCCGATTCAATGGTGATGGCATCATTCCGGTTACTGCTGCCAGTGATGCCGAAACCCAGGCTGTCATTGAAGACGTAATGAAGTGTGTCGGATCTGAGCAGGATCGATCTGGTCTACCAGGGGTTTCCGCGGAACTGATCGAACGCTTCTTTACTGAAGCGAAAGCGTACTCGGAATGGTGGCAGGAGGCGGAACGGGATGCTGCCAGCATATTGCCGCTGGGAGAAAATACTGAAGCCGCAAAGGCAGTCTTTGATGCAGTCAAGGCAAAAATAGATGACTACTTTACCCGTTGTAAGCTGGCTGAATTTGACCAGAAAGCGGGTGATCCGCTGAATCCGGCGTTATCGGATTATGAAGTACTCACCAATACCGATCTCTCCAGTACCACTGAGCAACTTGCCACATTACCGCTCGCAAAAATCGAGGCAAAAAAACCGCTGCCACTCAATGAAGGCATCAATCCGGCCTGGGTCGGTGCGATCGATGCACTGAAACGACAAGTCATTCAACCTTTGCTGACAGATAAAGAACAGTTGAGTGCAGATGAATGGCAGGCGCTTTGTGACCGGTTTACTGCCCATCAGGCCTGGCTGGATGCCAAACAAGGGGCAACGGTAGAATCTCTCGGAATCAATCGTATTCGTTCGACCCTGACAGGAGGGTATCAGGATGAGATCAATGCATTACTGCAGAAAGACCAGTCGCTTGCCAGCGCATCCGATGCGATCGATTCAGTTGAAAAGCTGATTCGCTATCAGCGAAATCTTTTTCAGCTCCTGAACAATTTCGTTTCGTTTCGTGATTTTTATACTGCACAGAACAAGGCGATTTTTCAGGCAGGTTCATTGTATCTGGATGGTCGTAACTGTGATTTCTGCCTGCGTGTCGACGATATCGAAAAGCATAGCAGCATGGCTGGCCTGAGCGGCATCTATCTGGCCTACTGCGAATGTCAGCGCAGGGGTGGCAGTGAAAAAATGAATATTGCGGCTGCATTTACGAATGGTGATGCAGACAATCTGATGGTTGGCCGGAACGGTATTTTCTATGATCGAAAAGGGCAGGACTGGGATGCCACCATCATCAAAATCATCGAACATCCCATCAGTGTGCGCCAGGCTTTCTGGTATCCGTACAAGCGTATCGGCAAGATGATCGGTGAGCAGATCGAGAAAGTAGCCAGTGCACGCGAAAAATCGGTACAGGATCAGGCGGCAGCAGGGATTGCGGATATTTCACAAAAGGCGGAAGCAGGTAAACCACCTGCGGCAGCACCCTTCGATGTAGGTAAGTTTGCAGGGATTTTTGCTGCGATCGGTCTTGCAATCGGTGCAATTGGCACTGCAATTGCATCGGTCGTAACCGGTTTCCTGGGCCTGGCCTGGTGGCAAATGCCACTCACGGTTCTCGGCCTGATTCTCGTGATATCCGGTCCTTCCGTACTGATTGCTTTTCTCAAACTCAGAAAACGTAATCTGGCACCGTTACTTGATGGCAACGGCTGGGCAGTCAATACACGAGCAATCATCAATATTCCGTTTGGTATCTCGCTGACTCAAATGGCGGTGCTACCTGCTGGTGCGCAACGCTCTCTGACCGATCCTTATGCAGAGAAAAAGCGCCCGTGGAAATTCTATCTTTTCATTCTGCTCCTGCTGGGGAGCATTGCTTATCTTTTTCAGAGTGGCTACCTCAATCAGGATACTGTCGACACATTGAAAAAGCGTTTTTTGTCAGATAAAGCAAAAATCAGCACAGAAGGAGCAAGCACTGCACAAGAGATACCCTCTGCGTCCCCTGCAGAGGGAACTGCTGACGATCAGGAAACCGAGGCTGACAAACCTCTTCAGCCTGCGGCAAAGGAAGTGGAGAATGAATCAGCGGCTTCTCCTGAACCGGTATCGACTGTCGTTCCGGTACCAAAGCCAGTACCGACTCCCGCAAGCCACTGAAGCAACTGTAAACGTATGGCTCGTCGGTAACATCGTTGCCGACGATGATTCCAGTTATTACGTAATACAAACCATATTCGTTAGGCAGTAGTCGTTTGTACACGTTGACTGAATATTCTCGTACAGACGACTACTGGCAAATTTTCAAGCATCTAATCAGGTTTAATGGCAAATCGGCCACTTCCGAGAAAGAATACCGCGAGCCCTGTCAGTAAAAAGAAAGTCTGCAACTCCAACGCATATCCGCCATGGTCAGTGAATGCGAATAGCTCACTGCGATGTGCCAGACCTATTGCAAATACCGTATTGCCAAAAACGAGCAAGCCGCCAATCCGGGAAAATATACCCAGAATGATCATCAGCGGTGCAATAACTTCTCCCAGATAAATCCCGTAAGCCAGTACCTGGGGCAGATTGACATCTGCCAGTAGTGTGCTGATATAGTCAAGAGAACCCGGATTAAATATTTTGTAGACACCATGAAAGAGTATGAGTATACCTACTGTGAGTCGCAGAGTTAATTTACCCAGGGCATCATTCTGGAATGGAAGATTCATTTCAGTTTTCCTCCTTTAGTTGTGTGGATTAAAAATACGATTGTTGTAAGGATCAATTATAGGGTTCGTTCTCATTTGATGATAAATAGCCTTGATTTTTACCGTTGTAAGCTCACCTGTTTCTTCTGATTATATGCAAATAAGAATTATACGTATTTACTGATGACAGAACCAGAATAAATAAAATTTCTTCATTTTATGAATACATGATACTTCCATGATATTTGAATGATCGATTCTGATCAGGGTATGGACAATTTGTAGTTATGATATCTCGGATATAAAAGTATCCTGGAAATTATATAAAACACCTAATTTTCGCTTTACCACATATTTCACAACATCGATCACCCCTATTTACGTGCCGTATCCAGCATGGCTGACAGATACAATCAGCTTTGCATAGAGTACCAAGAGTGCACTCCTGGCGATGATGACAAACACTGGCTCCGGGTAAAATTCTTCCGGCAATATCGCCTATTCTTCCGCTACTACGCGCTCAGCAAGGTGATTGTATTCGTGTGGGTCAACGATAAGGACACCAGGCGCGCTTATGAGAGCAGCAATGATGCCTATCGGGTGTTCCGCAAAATGCTGGAAAGCGGTTTTCCACCGGACGACTGGAACCAGTTGCGAGCCGAGGCTCGCGCTGAAGGGCCGTGTTTGCAGCAGTTCGTCGCCCGATGGTGATCTACCCGGAAATTTCCAGCCAGTGAGAACTGGAGGTTCTGGCCTGATTTGTAAATAATTTACTGCGCAAGCTTTCCACGAACTGGTGTGAGATCAAGTGGCCCCCAACAAAGTGGAGGCGCACCCATCAGCCGGCCAGTGCAGTTTATTACAGTACTAAGGGGCAATATAATTTTGTACGAATTATTTTTAAAATTCCACCAATTATTTTTTCTTCTACACGGTAAATACACCCGTCAGGTCCCAGTTCGATTACTACTGATGCTGCAACTCCACCAGGAAGCAAATGTAGCTCAAGGAGAGAGTTTCGACGCGTAGACGGCTCCTCTTCAGGGGTAAATAATGTCATATTATCTGAATTACTTATTGCTACAATCGTAGCGATATCATTTACACCGATAATTTCTTTTATTGCAGCTAACTGCTCATTATTAAGTGTCCTTAATGTCAAACGATCTGATTTAGTATCAATTTCCGATACCATTTTATACCTCCTTAAAAATTTAAAGTTAATTTTGCAAAAATTGTATGCCTTGGAAAGAAATACGCATTTGCTGGCTCTGATTCATAAAAATTAACATTCCTATAAAGAAAATTTTCATTAAGCAAATTTCTTCCTTCTATACTGAATATTCTCCTCCTGTTAATAAAACGATACCCAACTGCTGCATCAAGCAGAAAAAATGAATCTATACCAGAATTTGTAATCTTTGGATTTCTTTCTCTGGATTCATCACTTTTTCGTATTAAATCTTGCTTAATAAAAGTTGAAGTAAACTCAGAGAAAAAATCTGATGAATGGAAATACTTAATGCTTAATGGAACTCTAAAAGTAGAGATATATGTTGGATACTCTTTAGTGGTGTCATTTGTGTTGCGAGTAAATTTATCGAAATAAAACTCACTTTTGACAGCCCAGGAAACGTTAGGTAACCAGTAAATATAGGCGCGATATAGCATTTCTTTCTGATCCTGATGAGATACTTGATATTTATCATTATTTGTAATAGAAAGATAAGTAGGAATATTCAAATGACGATCCGATATCTCTATGCCTCCATATAGAAATTTGGAGAAAATGCCATCCAGTCCAGCTCCCCTGCGACGAGAGGTAGTTCCATTGATATCATCAAAGAACTGGTTAAAACCTGCTATTTGTGTCGGTTCTACCGTCTGATTTGCAATTAAGGCTCGTTTAGTGCTGTATAACCATGCTAATCTAAGCCGAAGAAAATCGAAAATATCCCACTGCAAACCAAATTTTGGATCTGTTTTATTAAAAATATCCTTGATGACTTTTTCTGAATCTTCTTTATCAGTTTCATGATATTGATATGTGGTATAGCTTAAGCCAAGAATAGCGTTAAAATTTCTAGGATAATTGATGTTGGTATAATGATAAAAACTAGTGCTTTCTAGTTTGGTGCGGCTAGTATTTTTATCTAAAGTAATATCATTCAGAACAATACCAATATCATCACAACTGATAGCACATAAAAGATTATTCCGTGTTATTTCTTCTAAGCTACTCCCATCAAATTGATAAGTATCAACGCCCGTAGTAGAATTAAAATACTTTGTTCGATACAAATGTTGGGCTTGTACCGAATAGCCTTTGCTTTTAATGTTATCAAAACTATTTGAGCTTTCCCAAGGTAATATATAAGGTATAGTAGATAGTAAGAATCCTTCAGTCTGGTCGAATAGTTTTTCACGACGATTAATAAAGCTTGTAGAAACAATCAGATCATGTTTGGGTGATAACGAATAACGAGCACCTAAACGAGCTTCGTCTTGGTCCAGCTTACGTCGTTTATCTTTATAAAATTGATCAGAGTCAAAATTTAGTAATAAATCTCCATGATCTGTTTTACGTGTACGCAATTCTGCTTGAACATTAAATTTTGGTGTGAAAGCATGTTGTATAAACGCGTTTACAATATTGTGCTTCTGATCATTATTGGGGCGAAATCCATCAGTCTGATAATGAAACTGCCCCAGACTGATCGAAGCTCGGTCATATACACCAGATACAACGACTTCATCACCCAACGTACCATGACTACCAACCACACTGGATGCCACGAGTTGTGCCTTGTTGCGCTCCATCAGTGGTGTAAATTCATTAAAGCCCAGTGCCGCCGGACCGGTGCCGGTGATGAGATTGAGGTCAGCCACGGCCATCTGTGGCTGTACTGGGTTAACGTTGATTGGTTGCAATAGTTGTGCTTGGAGCAGTTCGCTTACCCGGGCGATTTCGTGGCGCGGGATAGTGGCATAAGCATCGGACAGAAACCGGTGTGCGGAATGATTGATTGGATCGAAGCTCAGTGACTTGGCGGTTTCCATCAGGGCGCGCTGCTCAAACCCGAGATTGTCGTAAATCCGTGCCAGACTGGAGCCACGCGCTGCCTGATCCTGATCCAGCAGCAGTTGTGAACGGTACACCGCACGATTGTCGTTCAGTTCGATCGATTTCTGGATATCATGTAACGCTTCCACCGGCCGGTTCTGAGTCTGTTTCTGGATAGCATCGTATAACCAGGGAGTGGGATCATTCGGATCGCGCGCTTTGGCCAGATCAAACTGAGTAGTGGCCAGCGGATAGCGCTTTTCTTCGAAGTAAGCTTTCCCGAGATAACTGCGGATCAGTTAATTGGCCGGATCCAAGCTGGCTGCCGTTTCGATATCGATACGTCCTGCTTCGAGTTTGTTCTCACGTATCCGGGCAATCCCCATCCCCAGCCGAGGCATGGGATCAACCTGATCGAGTGTGATGGCTCTGGTGAAAGTTGCCTGTGCCCGGCCGGTATCGATCTGCAGCAGATGGGCAAAACCCAGAACAGTTTGCGTCCTGCTCAGGTAGGGATTTAGGCTGGCAGCCTGTTCGGCTGACTGCAATGCATGATCGGATTGTCCGGCAGACATCTGTAATTCTGCCAGGCGTGCCCAAGCCAGAGCATTTTGCGAATCGAGCCGGGTCACTTCTTCTGTATTGGCCAGCGCAGCTTCAATCTGAAAGTGTGCCTGCTGAGCGTAAGAAAGTGCCAGCTTTGCTGCAGACGAAGCCGGATGATTTCTGACAGCCTGTTCTGCCAATACCAGTGCTTCCTGTTTACGATTTCGTACTACGAATATCATTGCACGCAACGCCAATGCATCACTGTTACCGGGTTCGCGTTGAAGGGCCTGTTGCAGGTCTGACCGGGCTGCTTGTACTCGCCCGACCGTCAGCAGGAGGCCGGCGCGATAGAGCAGCGTAGCCACGGTATGTTCCTCGGCAGTCAGATGATCCAGTTCGGCCAATGCTTTTGCCGGCTTACCCTGTTGATAGTAGTTGATTGCGTTTCTTATCTCTGGCGGCAATAAGTTTGCTTGGTTTGCATCAGGTCGATAATTGATCAATGTCGGATAATGTAGCGCCCACTGTACCGCGTCGAGCGGATGAATCATGATTTCTTTACGCGGTGGTTGGTGCTCATGGATGATGGCTGCCTCCTAGCTGGTCAGCAGCAGACTGCCTTGAGGATTGGTTGCGTTGACTTTGCCCTCGTATACGACAATCAAGGCCTTGGGTAATCGATTTTTTCCTGTGAAATATCGACCAGAAACTCGGTGCCATCGACACTGGCATTGACTACAGGTGTTCTGATTTTGAAAGGCTTAGGCGTGCGGGTAATGACATGTATCACGCCGCTCATCAGATCCAGCAGAGTGTTCTGCTCAGCATCGGGGCCTGCGATAGTAATTGCCGTGCTCTGATCCAGCCTGAGTATAGTTTCGTTACTGAGCCGGAGTGCGGCACGGCTGTTGGCACGCACTCTTACTTTGTCACCAATGCAGAATGTGCTGTCGGGAGTAGCTTGATGCCAGCCTGGTTCTCCTGGTCGATGGTATTCCACTACACCCTGCAGTGAAACCATCCGTGCCACCGGTATGCGACATTTTTCATCGTCAGGTGCAGCAAGGACGATGGCGATGTTCATGACAAGACAGAACCCCAGCGTTGCCCTGTGAATTGTCTTCAGAACTGGAAAAACATTCCCTCCATGTTTCAACATTATCATTGGCTTATCAAGCTGTTGATGAAAAGAAAGTACTCATAAAAATCGTATAGTTATCATTTGGGCTCTAACAGCATATACGAAACTAGAGCTGTATATAGCATAAATTGGATACACGATTTCTCCCACAGACTCTTGATAAAAAATTTATCTGTACAAGTTAAATCATGTCTGCAGCAATTCCGTAGAGGAGGGTAAGCAGCAGTGTGACGACAATCCTGTGTACTTTGTTGCACCCTGGATGGGAGATCTGCCCTGTTAATAATCATTTGGCCTGGCAGTAACAGGGGAGTATGGTCTGAGAGTATGTGATACAGCATTGAAGAGTCCGGTTCGGGGAGATTTTTGTGTTAACTATGCAGACAGTTATTATTTACATAGTGGTGCACAGGTTTATGGAGCAACAGCTATAATTTCGACAGGATAACTTGTGTGGATCAAAATGAATTCAACCGGAAATACGAGTAATAACGCTCATTTGAGCTGGTCGCGTGTGCTGCTGATTGTTCTGGCTACGAGCGTGCTGACCGTGGCCGGCACTTACTGGGTGCTCACGACCTATGTTTTTGTTTCATCCTTTGAACCGGTCGTTTTGAGCACGAAGGAAGAAAAGACGCTGGAGCAAAAACTTCGGACGATCGGCTACGATTTTTCATTTTCATCACCGACAGCAAAGCAGAATGACGATCTCAAAGGTGAAATCGATAAGGAAGGTTTTCTGAAACCCGAAGTTTATTCTGAGGAAGGCGCGAAACGTGAGATCAACTTTACCGAGCGGGAAATCAATGCGCTGCTGGCCAAAAATACCGATCTCGCACAAAAACTGGCGATCGATTTTGCTGATGATCTGGTGAGTGCACGTCTGCTCCTTCCGCTCGACGAGGATTTTCCGGTGCTGGGTGGAAAAACATTGCGCCTGAACGCCGGTCTCGGTATGGCTTATCGTAACGATAAGCCCATCATCATCCTCAAGGGTGTCAGTATCATGGGGGTTCCCGTTCCTAATGCCTGGTTGGGTGGACTGAAGAATATCGACCTGGTCAGCGAATTTGGCATGGATCCCGGTTTCTGGAAATCTTTCTCCGAAGGCGTTGAACACATCCAGGTAACAGACGGCAAAATTGATATCCGGTTAAAAGAGTGATTTCCGGATATGCTTCCGGTTATGGGAGAAATGGCAACGCAGGTTGTTTTTCAGAGGTTCCTTTGCTGTTTCCTGCAGGCTGTATGTGCTTCACATCCCTCATGGCTGTCAGATAGGCGATGATTTCCGCGATGACCTTTTCCCGTTCCGGTATTTCTGCAGCCAGCGCTGGCATGGTGGTGTTGTAGCGCAGGCTGGCCGGGTTGTCTATCCATTGCTTCAGATAGCCGGGTTTGAAGTATTCGGTCACACTGACCGGGTAATTCAGTTCGGGTGCCTTGCCACCTCCCTGGCCATTGATTGTATGGCACGCCATGCAGTATTTGCGAAAATGCAAAAATCCTCGCTTGGTTTCCGCAGATGCGCCTGTTGGTGGAAACATTCCCGGAAAACGTATCGCGAAAGAAGCCAACTCAATACGGACAATCTGATAAGGCATATCGGAAGCGCCTTCATCGAGTAAAGCAGGAGATTTCAGGTTATCCCATATCAGGTAAGCCGGCCCCAGCGCTACAACTTCATGATTCTGGAGTGCGTTACTGAGTATAAAGGGTTTGTTATCCGCGCTCGCAACAGCAAGATAAGCATCGTAAGTGAGGAATTTCGCAACCGGAATACTGGGCTGGTAGCCATCCTGGCAGGTAAAAAGGATTTCATCCGCTGTTCGCCAGCTTGGACCGAGCATCTGGTCAAAAACGGATTGTGCTGGATAAACTTTGTATTGCCGCTCCCTGCTTTCGTGTACTTCAAAAACGTTCAAAATTTTCTGCGGGGCAAGGGTATTCAGTTCTTCTGGTTTCAGCGATTTGACGAATCCATCCGGATTCTTGAATTCAATAGATGCTTCAACTGCATTGGCCTGTGCATAAGCCGGATTGGTAAAGGCGATTAGCAGAAATACACCCAGTATTAAGGGCAGGGTGGTATGAGAGCACTTATTCATTGTCCGGTTTTCTTTGAATCAATATGGAGTCCGTCATATTTTTAACTATTTTTACACATGACTCATTCCTTTGATGTGATCATCATCGGTGCCGGTGCAGCCGGGCTGATGTGTGCAATCGAGGCTGGCAAGCGTGGGCGCAGGGTGTGGCTGATCGATCATAGCGCCAAAATTGCTGAGAAGATCCGCATCTCCGGTGGCGGGCGCTGCAATTTCACCAATCTGCATACTCAGCCCCAGTGTTATCTCTCGCAAAATCCGCATTTCTGCAAATCGGCACTCAGGCGCTACACGCCACAGGACTTCATCGCGCTGGTACGCAAGCATGGCATCACTTTTCATGAAAAAAAGCTGGGGCAGTTGTTTTGTGATGATTCTGCCAAACAGATCATCGTCATGCTGTTGGCGGAAGCGCGTGAAGCGGGCGTAAAACTGGAAACTCCGGTGCAGGTGCGTACCATTGAGCCCGTTGTAGGCGGTTATCGGCTCAACACCAGCCAGGGCGAGCAGACCTGTGCTTCACTGGTGATCGCGACGGGTGGGCTTTCGATTCCCAAGATCGGCGCAACCCCTTTTGGTTATGAGGTTGCCAGACAATTCGGGCTGTGCGTGATCCAGCCGCGCTCGGCGCTGGTGCCACTGGTTTTCGATGGTGCGTTGCTGGCGCGCTGCCAGGTATTGAGCGGGCTTTCAGTCGAGGCGGATGTGCGTTTCAGGAAACAGGTTTTTGCCGAAGGATTACTTTTTACCCATCGAGGATTGAGCGGCCCTTCCATTTTACAAATCTCATCGTATTGGGAAGAAGGAGAGCCGATTGTGATCAATCTGGCACCGGGCACGGACGTACTTGCATTTTTGAAAGAGCAGAAACAAAGCCAGCCCAGGCTCCATATCAACAACGCATTGGCGGAAATCCTGCCCAGGCGGCTGGCTCAGAGCATTTGTGATGAACACAACGGCAGCGGGCCATTGGCCAATTTATCCGATACCCGGCTTGCGGCGCTGGCCAGTGCTGTCAACGCCTGGCATATCAAACCGGTTGGCACCGAAGGTTACCGGACGGCCGAAGTGACACGAGGCGGCGTGGATACTCGTGAATTGTCTTCGCAGACCATGGAAGCAAACAAACAGCCCGGCCTGTTCTTTATCGGCGAAGTGGTGGATGTCACCGGCCACCTGGGCGGCTTCAACTTCCAATGGGCCTGGTCCTCGGGCTACGTGGCCGGGCAGTATGTGTAGTTTGTGTTGCAGCATAGAAATATGACTGTCAGTTTTCTTGTTACTGTTTTTCAAGAAATTTCTTCTTTTGAGCTTGGAATTCCTCTTCCGTAATAATTCCAGAGTCTTTAAGATCCTTCAGTTTCTTGAGTTCCGTATAGAAGTCATCAGATTCTTTTATCTGCACGTCCTGTCTAATAGATTGGTTACTTTCGAGACGTACAGTTGGTATTTTTGTGCTATCAAAGTCACCGGTACGACCGTAAGATTCTACCTTCCCGTTGATTAATCGGATGTAATATGGTTTGGTCCAACCCATAAATGCATCATCATCTGTTTCTGAAAGTGCGTAGTTAAGGTATTCTGCTTCACCTTTTGCACTGATACTCGTCGGCTTTCCCATGACCCTAATGACTTCATCTTTTGTCATTCCAAGCTGTACGCTAGATATTTTATGTGCTGTGGCGCATCCCCCAAGAAGCAGGGCTATTATTAGCGTAGTAATCAAGTACTTAATATAAATTCCCCTTTATTTAGGCTTAACGGTTAAGCGGCGAATTATTTCTTTAAATTTCTTCGAATGGTATACAGCTTTAGCATGCCATTTGGACTCAAAATCATATTTGTACTCCAAGCCATGCACTTTTGTCTTTCCTATTTCGATAATTGTAAGCTGTTTGCACCAAAGCTCGTGATAGCCATGGGATGTCTTAAGCAAGAAAAGCAATTTTGTAGGAATGTCCAGTAAGTCAACATTTCTAATTTGGATATCGGTGTGACTATTAGCTGGGATTTCGAACATTTGCTCATTACTGAAAATCTTTTCAGAAATAAGGAGAAGTTCAGAATATTCTGGTTTCTCTCCATATTTTTTTGAATCTCGTATTTTTTCTTTCTATAACAATCCGTATTTTTTATTACGACAGGATATGGCTTTACATTTTTTATGACCAAGATGAACGTTGTCTTATCATTTTTATGGACGATCGTTCTTATTATCTTTAAAGGTTTTTGGGTGTTTCGATACCAGCTCACCAAGACGCTCACAATTGCGATAAGCGCTGATATTGATGCCAATATGTCTACTATGATTTTAAAATTTTCCAATTATGTACTCCTGGAGCTCGGTAAGATGTGATGAGATAGGAGCCATATTGTTCAGATTATTCCATAGGAAATTTCAGAAACAAGGTTTCAAATATTCTGCTGCACTTACAATTAGTTTTAATCAGCGAATAAAGCAAGAATCATCTGTTTATTACGGTGAGAGCGATGTATGTTGCAAGCAAAAGGCGACCTTAATACCATGCAAGTACAACAATTTCGCCTGCGCATAGAATGATATTGGCGTATTGTGGCGCTTATCCGCTCGATTGAATTTTGAGTAACGACTTCAGGAATTTTGTTATGACCGAACCGCTTCTCATCGCCAAATTCGGCAACACTGAACTGGCCATCTTGCCGAGCATGCAATCGCCACGGGTTAATTGCCGGGACGACCGGCACGGGCAAGACCATCACGCTGCAAAGTCTGGCAGAGCAGTTTTCGCGTGCTGGTGTTCATGACGGATAGTCAAACAGGGTAACCAGGTTTGGCCAATGAGCGTTCCAGGGCAAGCGGCTATGACTTTCTCATGGCTGATATCAGAAACAGGAGCAGACCAACCGCAGCCGTTGCCCCGCCCAGCATACTGCCGAACATCATCAGTAACCCGAGACCGATGGGGTTACCGTCTTTCACTCCCAGCAGGCCGTACACAAACACCAGGTACAACAATATTGGAACCCAAGACAGAGCAATTATCGCCACCCCAGCTACCAATACCTTGGCCGGAAACGACAGGCTCAGGAAAAATTCCTTTGTGTACTGGAGCACGGCTATCCTTTCAGTTAAGGGTTAATCAAGATGAGTGCGCCAACGATGGCATGTACCGCAACGCTGCTCTGGAAATGGGCGTATAACAAAACTCATTTCAGTATTGAAATTTCAAAATAAGGTTCCAGATATTCTGTTGCGTTTAAAGTTGACCTTAATCAATGAATAAAGCAGGGATGATCTGTTTATTACGATGAGAGTGAGGATGGCGCGTATATCTGCAAAGAATCCTGATTCTGGATGATGAGTTGTTTATATTGAAGTTATTATTGTATTTCTCTACTCGATCTTTTATTCATCGTTGCATGGTAGAAAGGGCCTGGTTGTGGCACCTGTCCGCCGATTGCTGATTACTACTGCTTTACTGCTTCAACCTGGATGCTGAGTTTGACTTCCTTGGGGATGCCAACATCGACCAGGTAGTTCATGCCCCATTGGGTGCGGTCAATGATTGCTTCAAAATCGCCAGCACAAACCGTGGCACCATCAAACATAGGGCTTTCATAGCAGTTGAATCGGGTGCTGTTGAGGGTGACCGGGTGTGTTTGTCCCAGCAGTTCCAGGTCGCCGGTGATGGTTTGCGGCTTGCCGTCGACAAATTTCCATTGTGTGCTGGTAAAGGTCATATTTGGAAACTTCTCGGCCTTGCGCACATTTCCAGCATACTCTTGATAGTTTCAGGGTATCGCACGATTCGCGACCTGTTAAGCACTGGGAACTCTCAATCGGCCATTGTAGTAAAATTGGCGAAATGCTTTCAACAACGGGGAGGCTCGTATGAACCTTGACGGCGAAATTATCACTGTGCGGCCAGACGTTGCGATCGATACGCTGCAGGAGCTGCCCAATTATGTGGGTATATCCAGCCAGACCTGGCTCCAAGGGTATCTCGATGAACGTCGTTGTCATCCCTGCAGGCGCCAAGGCCCGGCCGCACTATCACGAAGGCTTCGAGACCGCCATATACATCCTCAAGGGAGAAGTTCAAACTTTCTATGGCAGAGGTCTCTTAAAGTCGTGCATTAACAAGCAAGGTGACTTCATCTACATCCCGCCAGGCCTTCCACACCAGCCTGTGAACCTCAGTCACGATACAGATGCAATTGCACTCGTGTCTCGCACCGATGCAAGCGAACAAGAAAGTGTTCGCGCCGCCTGATTCCACCGCATCTCTGGTCTTTCAAGGGGTTTTGTGATGAATCAGTTTGGCTTTGTATGGCCATTGATAGTCTCGGCCAGCGCGATAACCAGTTGCCGGCCCATACGATGACTCATTGACCAGCCAACCGCCCGACCGCAGAAGAAGTCGACTACGACAGCCAGGTAGAGCCAGCCCTCACCAGTTCGCAGGTAGGTGATATCCGTCACTCACTTATACTTCGTTCTTTTCATCCGCGTATTGTCTGCAATGGGGAAAAGATCGTAAGCAGGTTCTCGCATAGAATAGCGCCTTTATTTCAATTCGCGTCCATTCGGTGGCGTATTACGTTTGTGATCAACCTTCAAAATTTGCGCTTAGTGCGCGGTGTCAAGGTGCTTATTGAGAGCACCACTCTGCAGATTCATGCGGGTTGGAAAGTCGGTCTGACTGGTGCTAACGGCAGTGGAAAATCCAGCTTGTTCGCGATGCTGCGCGACCAGTTGCACCCTGACCAGGGTGATTTGGATATGCCACCTGCCTGGGTGATTGCTCATGTCGCACAGGAAACACCGGGCCTGGCGCAGTCGGCGATCGAGTATGTGCTCGATGGTGATGCCGAGTTGCGCCGTATCGAAGCAGATCTGGCTGCGGCAGAGCATATCGGCGATGATGCGCGCAATGATGTCCATATTGGTGAACTTCATGCTCGCCTGTACGAAATCGATGGTTATGCAGCACGTTCGCGAGCGGCCTCGTTGCTTGATGGGCTGGGGTTTTCACAATCCGATATCGAACGCCCGGTTGCAGATTTTTCTGGCGGCTGGCGCATGCGTCTGAATCTGGCGCAAGCGCTGATGTGTCGCTCCGATCTGTTGCTGTTGGATGAGCCGACCAATCACCTCGACCTCGATGCCGTGATCTGGCTTGAGGCCTGGCTGCGCGGATACCACGGCACGCTGTTACTGATCTCGCACGATCGTGAGTTCCTCGATGCGTGCGTCACCCACATCGCCCATATCGAGCAGCAGAAGCTTACCCTCTATACCGGCAGCTATTCCGACTTCGAATGCCAGCGCAGCGAACGCCTACAGCAGCAGCAAGCCATGTTCGAGAAGCAGCAGCGCGATATCGCGCACATGGAAGACTACATCCGCCGCTTTCGTGCCAAGGCCACCAAGGCTCGCCAGGCGCAGAGCCGAATCAAGGCGCTCGAGCGCATGGAGCGCATTGCCGCCGCTCACGTCGATACATCCTTCAGCTTTACTTTCCGCGATGCACCGCCAGCGCCTGATCCTTTGCTGCAGATCGAGGACGGCGCGGTTGGCTATGGCGACAAGACGGTGCTTGAACGCATCACGCTGACGCTACGTCCGGGTGAACGTGTTGGCCTGCTCGGACGCAACGGCGCCGGCAAATCGACCCTGATCAAGCTGCTCGCCCACGAGTTGCAGCTCGCCAGTGGCCGCCGCCTGGAGGGTAAGGGCCTGGCCATTGGTTACTTTGCCCAGCACCAACTCGAAACCCTGCATGCAGATGAATCTGCGCTGCAGCATATGATCCGGCTTGATCCGCAAACGCGTGAGCAGGAGTTGCGTAATTATCTGGGAAGTTTCGATTTCCGTGGTGATGGCTTGGGCAGTACCTCTACACCGGCGACCACACCCTGCGGCCTGTTCTCCGGCGGCGAGAAGTCGCGTCTGGCGCTCGCGTTGCTGATCTGGCAAAAACCTAACTTGCTGCTGTTGGATGAACCGACTAACCACCTCGATCTTGAGATGCGCCACGCCCTTACACTGGCGTTGCAGGACTATGAAGGGGCAATGGTGCTCGTGTCACACGACCGTGCACTGCTGCGAACTACCTGCGATCGCTTTCTGCTGGTGGACGATGGTCGCATTCAACCTTTCGATGGTGATCTCGATGATTACCGCGACTGGCTCGCTACGCGCCGTACCGAAACTGCAGCTGCGTCAGTCTGCCCCGACCAGGTCGTCAACAAGGCGACACGCAAGGCTGATCGTCAGGCCCGTATCCTGGCACGCCGACCGCTGGTGAAAGAGATTGAACAGATCGACAAACGCCTGGCGGCGTGGAACAGGGAAAAGAGTGCACTCGAAGCTCGTTTGAGCGACCCTGCGCTATACACAGGGCCGCAGGCTGGCGAGGTGCCTATGCTGAATAAGCATCTGGCCGAACTTGTGCAACATATTGAAGAGGCGGAACTGCGCTGGCTGGAACTGCATGAGATCCTGGAAACCATTCCAGCCAACTGACATAAGCAAACCAGCTGATATTGTTTGCAGCACAAATTATTTCAAATATAAATCTGCCGCTCATTTAACGGCATATCAACGTTTACCTGCGCCTGAAAGAAATTGAATTTCGATTCAACCATCGCCGTGATAGTCTTTACTCTGAAATACTCAAACTTGCTCAGGTCAATTGGCGTAGTGTGGCGCTTATCCGCTCAACTGAATTTTGAATAATGACTTCAGGAATTTTGCTATGACTGAACCGCTTCTCATCGCTAAATCCGGCAATACCGAACTGGCCATCCTGCCGGGCATGGCCAATCGCCACGGGCTGATTGCCGGGGCGACTGGTACGGGCAAGACCATCACGCTGCAAAGTCTGGCAGAGCAGTTTTCGCATGCCGGGGTGCCGGTGTTCATGGCGGATGTGAAGGGTGATCTTTCCGGCATGTGCCGGCCGGGCGGGAGGAATGCCAAGGTGGAAGCGCGTGTGGCGGAGCTGGGATTGAAGGGTTTTGGCTATGCGGCCTGCCCGGTGGTGTTCTGGGATGTGTTTGGCCAGAAGGGACATCCGGTACGGGCGACGATCTCTGATATGGGGCCGCTGCTGCTGTCGCGCATGTTGAATCTGAACGATACCCAAAGCGGGGTGCTGACGGCGGTATTCCATATTGCCGATGACAATGGCTGGCTGTTGCTGGATCTGAAGGATCTGCGTGCGATGCTGCAGCACGCGGTGGAGAATGCCAGCAGTTACAGTGCGGAATATGGCAATATTTCTACTGCCAGCGTCGGTGCCATCCAGCGTAGATTGTTGCAACTGGAGCATGAGGGCGGGGATCAGCTGTTTGGCGAGCCTGCGCTCAATTTTGACGATCTGATGCAGATTACCGAAGACGGACGCGGAGTAATCAACATTTTGGCGGCAGAAACGCTTTACAATTCACCGCGCGCTTATGCCACACTGCTTTTGTGGCTGCTTTCCGAGCTGTTCGAGAATCTTCCCGAAGTGGGCGATGTGGAAAAACCCCGGCTGGTGTTCTTTTTTGATGAAGCGCATCTGCTGTTCAACGATGCACCCGCCGCGCTCTTGTCCAGAATCGAGCAGGTGGTGCGGCTGATCCGCTCCAAGGGTGTTGGCGTGTATTTTGTCAGCCAGAATCCACTGGATATTCCGGATACGGTATTGGGACAACTGGGCAACCGTGTCCAGCATGCCCTGCGCGCTTTTACGCCACGTGATCAGAAGGCGGTGCGGGCAACGGCCGAAACCTTTCGCCCCAATCCGCAAATCAATGTGGAAGCGGCCATTACCGAGATGGGCGTGGGCGAGGCGCTGATCTCATTTCTGGATGAAAAAGGGCGCCCTCGCCCCGTGGAGCGTGGCCTGATCGTGCCACCAGGCAGCCGAGTAGGGCCGGCCACCGATGTTGAACGCCAGCAGGTCATTCGCAATTCCCTGCTGTACGGGCATTATGAGCAGCTGGTGGATCGGGAGTCGGCTTATGAAATCCTCAAGGCACGCGCCGCAACATCACCGGAACAAGCACCGGCCGAGGCCGACCGCGGCTTTAATTGGGGCGAGTTGCTGGGCGGCAGCACCGGACCACGCGGCGGGCGACGCGAAGGTATCGTGGAGATGATAGCCAGAAGTACGGCGCGCACCATTGGTTCGCAGCTTGGGCGCCAGGTGATCCGTGGCGTGCTGGGTTCCATTTTTGGTGGCGGACGGCGGCGCTAAATCGGATTGGAATGTTATGAAAAGGCCGCAAGATCTGCGGCCTTTGTGGTATTTGCACTTGCCAGAGACAAAATGAATGTTCTTTTGTTCGTCTGATTAGACACCAATTTCACTTTCCTCGAAGTAATCGGAGTCAATTTATTTGGCGGTATACGAAACAGAAACTCCAACGTCGAAGTCCATCATCGGGTTTGTGAGAAGCTGTCCGTCAATGAGTATGACCGGTTGATTCGATAAATTTTTGCTAAAAGCCCATTATTCTTGAATGGATCGGGGAAAATAAACCCGTGTTTCTCAATGGCCAGACTGACCACCATGATGCAAACAGGTAACTCAACCCTTTATTGGCATGATTATGAAACTTCTGGTGCGAACCCGCGTCAGGATCGGCCAGTTCAGTTTGCCGGGTTGAGGACGGATGAAGCACTCAATGAAGTCGGTGATCCGCTGGTGATTTATTGCAAGCCGGTGCGTGACCGGCTGCCGCATCCGGAAGCCTGTCTGCTGACCGGTATCACGCCGCAAATGGCGGAAGCCCGGGGGGTGCCGGAACCGGAATTTATCGCACTGATTCATGCACAACTGGCGCAACCTGGTACTTGTGGAGTGGGCTATAACACGCTGCGATTCGATGATGAAGTCACCCGATTTACGCTGTACCGCAATTTTTATGACCCTTACGCGCGTGAATGGCAATCCGGTAATTCGCGCTGGGATGTGATCGATCTCGCTCGTATGACCTTTGCCCTGCGCCCGGAAGGAATTATCTGGCCGCAAAATGACGAGGGCAAACCAAGTTTCCGGCTGGAGGACATCACTGCAGCCAATGGATTGGCGCATGATAGTGCGCATGATGCACTGTCAGATGTTCGGGCTACGATTGCGCTGGCCCGCCTGCTGCGTGAACAGCAACCGCGCCTGTACGATTGGCTGTTTCGTTTACGCGATAAACGTGCTGCTGCCAGCTTGCTTGATCTAAAAATGCATACCCCGGTTCTGCATACTTCCCGTATGTATTCCTCCGAATATGGCTGTACTACGCTGGTCATGCCGCTGCTGCCTGAAACGGGGAATACCAATAGTATTCTGGTCTATGATCTGCGGCATGATCCCACTGAATTCATTCAACTGGATGTAGATGCGTTGGCGGAACGCCTTTTTACACCCAAAGATGAATTGGCAGAAGGGCAGCAGCGATTGCCGGTTAAAGCTGTCAGGCTGAACAAATGTCCGGCACTGGCACCTCAGAAAGTTATTAATGATGAGATTGCCAGTCGGATCGGGCTGGATGCGAAACAGTGTCACAAGCACTGGCAACTGCTATTGCAAAACCCGGATTTCATGCAGCGGATCCAGCAAGCGTATTCAAACGGTAAGATCTTTCCGGAAAATGATGCTGATCTGGCGCTGTACGATGGTTTTGCCAGTGATTATGATCGCAATCTGTTTCCGCTGGTGCGCGATGCAAAACCGGAAAAACTGATTGATCTCTCCGAAAAATTTCAGGATGGGCGTTATATCGAATTGCTGTTTCGCTATCGTGCCCGTAATTTTCCCGATACCTTGTCGGTCCAGGAAAAACACCGCTGGCAAGCACATTGTCGCAGGTGGTTGGGTGAAGATGCCATCAACGGCAATCTGACACTAAACGACTATCACCAGAAACTTCTGCAACTGCGAACCGATTGCACACAACAAGCGCAGCAGGAAATTCTGACCGAACTGGAAGCATGGGGCAGGATGCTGGCACAGGAAAATGATCTGCCCTGGTCGTCTGACTGACTATACTGCCCTGAGCGATGCCGTTATGGAATCTGATCGCCCGGATCCTAATTTTTTGATCATACATGACTACAGCGATTTTAAGTGCCTTGTCAGAAGAGCAGGGCGGCCTGGTGCAGGCACTGGAGCAGCGGGAGTATTTTCAGTATGCCGGGCGCGAATTCTGGCGTGGATGCTTGCATGGTCAAATGGTGGTGTTGGGGTTGTCGGGTATTGGCAAGGTGGCTGCAGCGACGACGGCAGTCGTTCTGCTTGAGCGTCTGAATGTGCAGCGCATCGTGTTTATCGGTGTTGCCGGTGGTATGGGTGAAGGTGTGCAGGTGGGTGATGTGGTCGTAGCCACGCAATTCCTGCAGCATGACATGGATGCATCGCCTATCTTTCCGCGTTGGGAGATGCCGGGCTATGGGTGCACGCGCTTTACCTGTGATCCGGCGCTGACCGTTCCATTATTTGAAGCTGCCACTATTTATCTGGCAAGTGCCAAAGCGGGTTTTGACCCTCAGAATAGTGAAATTACGCATGACCATGCAGCGCGGGTTCATCAGGGTCTGATCATCAGTGGCGATCGTTTTGTCAGCACTTCGGCTGAATCTGCTGCATTGCGTGCTGTGCTTGCTGCAGCCGGCCATCAGGCACTCGCTGTTGAAATGGAAGGCGCCGCTGTGGCGCAGGTATGTAGTGACTTCGGCAAGCCGTTCGCTGCCGTGCGCATCATCTCCGACCGCGCCGACGACAGTGCCCACGTCGATTTTCCGCGCTTCCTCCGTGAGGTCGCACGGCCTTATGCAGATCACATCATCGCAGGCTTTTTGCAGCGGCAACCAGTTGAAGTTTTATAGAAGCAAAGATTGGCAGGGTGACGGATGAGTGAGCAGATCAGGCTGGAAGATCTTACGATTTTCGTACAGCGCAGGGCAGTAAAGCATGTTTACCTGAGAGTGTATCCGCCGGATGGCCGGGTAACACTGGTAGCGCCGACGGGTACCCGGCTGGAAGCAGTGCGTGCTTTTGTCATCGCGAAACTGGGCTGGATCCGTAAACAGCAGACAAAGCTGCAAGCGCGATCCAGAGAAGCTCCCCGGCTGTTCGTCGAGCATGAGAGTCATACCTTGTGGGGCCGCTGCTATTTGCTGCAGGTAGTGGAAAAACAGGCTAGGCCATGCGTCGTGCTGGACCACCAAACCATTACGCTACAGGTACGCCCGGGGAGCGATCTGCTCAAACGGGCTGCCGTGATGCACGCCTGGCATAAATCCTTACTGCATGCTGTGATACCCGATCTGATCGATAAATGGCAGGATCGGTTGGATGTGAGTGTGTCTGCCTACTTCCTGCAGAAAATGAAAACTCGCTGGGGTAGCTGTAACACGAGGCGTCGTCATATCCGGCTGAATACCGATCTGGTGAAGAAACCAAAGGATTTGTTGGAATATGTTGTGGTGCATGAGATGGTTCACCTGATCGAGCCGTCGCATAACAAACGGTTTGTCGCATTGATGGACCATCATTATCCAGTCTGGCGCGAGGCCACGGCTGAATTGAACCAATTGCCGCTGACAGCGGTACGGCCGCGCGGGTAGATATTTGGCAGGAAAGATGTGGCAGGGTTTGTGCCCGGTGATTATCCGCCTAGGGATTCATCCAGCAGTTCGATCCAGTGACGTACCGGCAATGAAGTACCACCTTGCAGGTGCATCTGGCAGCCGATATTGGCGGTTGCTACTATTTCCGGGTTTTCCATGGTCAATGCGATAATTTTGTTATCGCGCAACTGGCGGGAAAGTTTGGGTTGCAGGATGGAATAAGTACCTGCTGAACCACAGCAGAGATGAGGGTCGGCTACTTTTGTCAGATTGAAGCCTGCTGCTTGCAGGATGGGTTCAATTTTTCCTTTCAGCTTCATGCCGTGCTGCAAGGTGCAGGGGGCATGAAAAGCCAGACTACGCGGTGATGCAGGTTTGGAAGAAGGGTTTGCTGCCTGTAGTAGCGGGATCAGTGTGGCTGTTTCTGCTGCAATGACTTCGCTGATATCCCGGGTCAGGCTGGAAATGCGTGCCGCTTTTTCGGCGTAAATCGGATCGTGCTGCAGCAGATGGCCGTAATCCTTGACAGTGACACCACAGCCGCTTGCCGTGACGATGAGGGCCTCAACCGGATTCTCGGATCGTGTGATAAAAGGCCACCAGGCGTCGATATTGCGGCGCATGGCGCTCAATCCTTCTTCCTGTGCATTGAGATGATAGGCGAGTGCGCCACAGCAGCCGGCCTCCGGTGCGGCAATGACTGAGATGCCAAGCCTGTCCAGTACACGAGCAGTCGTGTGGTTGGTATTCGGCGTCAGTGCGGGCTGAACACAGCCATCGAGTATCAGCATGGAGCGCGTGTGCGTTTTGCCCGAGAGGTTGCGTGCGGTTACCGGTTTTGGCTGTATCGCCCTTTTCAGGTGAGCAGGAAGCAACGGGCGTCCCAGGCGGGCAATGCCCATGAGTGTGCTGAACAAAGTGCGGTTGGGCAGCAGTTTGCGCAGGGTATAGCGCTTGAATGTGGCATAAGGGGTGCGCTGGATTTGTTGTTCAACCATGCCTCGGCCGATATCGAGCAGGTGTCCGTACTGTACCCCGGACGGACAAGTAGTTTCACAGGCACGGCAGGTCAGACACCGGTCGAGATGCAGCTGTGTTTTTTCAGTGACGGCCTGGCCTTCCAGCATCTGTTTGATCAGATAAATCCGTCCACGCGGGCTGTCCAACTCATTTCCCAACAGTTGGTAGGTAGGACAGGTAGCGAGGCAAAAGCCGCAATGTACGCAACTGCGCAGAATAGCGTCGGCTTCTTTTCCTTCTGGTGTGTCTTTGATGAGATCTGTCAGACGGGTTTGCATGGCTCAAAACTCGGTATACAGTCGTTGCGGATTCAGAATGCCTGCCGGATCGAACTGCTGTTTCAGTCGCTGATGGATTTTCAACAGAGCAGGGGAAAGCGGATGAAATACGGGAACTGTCGCTTTATTGCCGTGAAACAGCGTGGCGTGGCCGCCGGCATCTGCGGCGTGTGCGCGGATTACGGCAGCATCGGCATCTTCATCTGTGACGAGCCAGCGTAGTGCTCCACCCCATTCGATCAGTTGTTTACCCGGCAGTGAGAGCGGGGGAGTTGTTGGTTTGATCGACAGGCGCCATAGTGATTTCCCGCTGGATTTTCCTTCCTGGAAAAACGGATGAGTGTGGTTCCGGATCGATTCCCAGAAGTGATCACCATCGTTGATTTTATCTCCGCCCAGTCTGGCATGAGCGGTTTGCACGGCGGATTCAGCGCCGGAAAGCCGAACGTAAAGCTGGCTGTCATGAAAGCAGGTGGCTGAAACCGGTAGCGGTTCAGCTGTGCAGCGGCGCATGATTGCCATGGCTTCCGGTGTACTGGCCTGGAAGTGCAGGGTGCGCTCTGTTGCCGGTCTGGGAAGTACTTTGAGCGATATTTCGAGCAATACGCCCAATGTACCCATCGCACCCGTCATGAGGCGGGAAACATCATAGCCGGCAACATTCTTCATCACTCGTCCTCCAAAGGACAGGATATTTCCTTGACCATCGAGCAGTTTGGTGCCTAATACATAGTCACGCACTGCACCGGTATAGGCGCGTCTGGGGCCGGATAATCCGGCTGCGACACATCCGCCCAGTGTGGCAGAGGCATTGAAATGAGGAGGTTCGAAAGCCAGCATCTGGCTGTGGTCGTGCAACAGTTTTTCCAGCTCGGCCAGCAGTGTGCTGGACCGGGCAGTGATCACCAGTTCGCTCGGCTCATAATCGACGATTCCCTGCCAGGTGGACGTATCGAGTACGGAAGCATGCTGTAAAGCCTGCAGATTGCCGTAAAAATCTTTGCTACCGCCACCGCGGATGCGTAGTGGCTGCTTATTTTCGGTTGCAGCGTTGATAGTATCGATGAAATGATCGGGAAGGGTTTGCATGACAGAAAAGATTAAAACCTGGGTATTTCCGGGAATTTTTCAGTTCCTCGATGTACGTGCATGGCCCCGAATTCGGCACAGCGGTGTAATTCGGGAATCGCTTTTCCCGGATTGAGCAGTGATTGTGGGTCGAATGCCGCTTTGATGGCATGGAATCGACTGCGCTCGGCATCATTGAATTGCAGACACATCTGGTTGAGTTTTTCGATGCCTACACCGTGTTCGCCTGTCAGTGATCCACCCGCTTCGATGCAGATTTCCAGTATTCGTGCGCCGAATGCTTCCGCCTTTTGCAGTTCGCTTGGTTGGTTGGCATCGTACAGAATCAGGGGATGCAAATTGCCGTCCCCTGCATGAAATACATTCATGCAGCGCAGGCCATATTCTGCCGAGAGCTGTTCGATTTGTTCCAGCACGTGTGCCAGATGCTTGCGTGGAATGGTGCCATCCATACAGTAGTAATCCGGTGAAACCCGGCCTGCTGCCGGGAAGGCTGCTTTTCGTCCAGCCCAGAAGCGCTGCCGCTCGGCTTCATCCTGTGCCAGACTGATCCGGGTAGCCCCGCTTGCCTGCAGAATGGTGCGTATCCGCTCGATTTCATCAGCAACTTCTTCCGCCATCCCATCGGATTCACATAGCAGAATTGCCGCACCTTCGAGATCGTAACCCGCGTGCACGAAATCTTCGACGGCGTGAATGGTGATCTTGTCCATCATCTCCATACCGGCCGGAATGATACCGGCCTGAATGACGCTGGCGACGGCTTCTCCGGCTTTTCTGACATCGTCGAACACGGCCATGACCAGTTTCACCGTTTCAGGTTTGGGCAGCAGCCTGACCGTAATCTCAGTGACAATCCCCAGCATGCCTTCACTGCCTGTCATCAGGGCGAGCAGGTCGAATCCGGGACTGTCGAGCGCATCTGCACCGATTTCCAGTAAATCTCCCTCGATCGTCAGCACACGCAGCCGCAAGATATTGTGGACGGTCAGCCCGTATTTGAGACAGTGTACCCCTCCTGAATTTTCTGCCACATTTCCGCCGATGCTGCAGGCAATTTGGGAAGAAGGATCAGGTGCGTAATACATTCCGTAATGTGCGGCCGCTTCACTGATGGCCAGATTGCGGACCCCCGGCTGCACGCGCGCAGTACAGGCGGCAGGATCGATTTCCAGAATACGGTTCAATCTGGCCAATGACAGTAACACACCTTCCGCGTGGGGAAGTGCACCCCCGGACAGGCCGGTACCGGATCCACGTGCTACCACCGGAACACGTTCGGCATGGCAGATTTGCAGGATCGCAGCAATTTCAGCCTCGGTTCGTGGCAGCACGACGACTATCGGTACCTGCCGGTAAGCGGACAGTGCATCGCATTCATACGGTCTCAAGTCTTCCGCCTCGTGCAGTACGGCTTCTGCAGGCAGAAATTTACGGAAGGCTTCGATTAGTTGATCACTGTTCATGGGCAGATTCTGTGGCGGTATCGAGCGTATGTCCAGCCAGTTGTTCGAGGATGCGCACGATGGCTGAACTGTCCTGCTGCGCATCTCCTTGAGCAACACTGGCATTGTAAAGTGATTGAACCAGTGCAGTACCGGGGAGGCTGACACCCAGTTCCGTGGCGCAATCCAGTGCGATGCCGAGGTCCTTTCTATGCAGATCGACCCGAAAGCCAGGAGTGAAGGTATGTTTGATCATGCGTTCTCCGTGGATTTCCAGGATGCGCGAGGCCGCGAACCCTCCCAGCAGTGCCTGTCTGACTTTGTTCGGATCAGCGCCTGCCTTGGAAGTCAGAACCAGTGCTTCAGCCACTGCTTCGAGTGTCAGCGCTGCAATGACCTGATTGGCTACCTTGCAGATCTGGCCGGTGCCCGGATCGCCGATTCGTGTGATAGTTTTGCCCATCAACGCCAGTATCGGTTCTATTTTTGCAAAAACCGGTTCGGTTGCCCCGACCATAATCGTAAGGGTCGCATTTTGGGCGCCGATATCTCCGCCCGATACCGGTGCATCTGCGTATTCGTGACCGAGCTGTCTGATGCGTGTGACAAAATCCCGGGTTCTGATCGGGGAAATCGTGCTCATGTCGATGATGATTTTCGATCGAGGTGGATTCGTGGACAGCCCCTGCGCCACTCCGTTTTCGGCAAACAACACTCTTTCGACATCGGGTGTATCCGGTAACATCAGGATGATGATATCCGCTCGTTCAGCTACGGCTTTGGGGGTAGGACAGGCTAACCCGCCGAGTGCCGTCAGCTCAGCAGGTATGCCACTGCGTGAGTTGAGATAAACCGGGTGTCCTCCCCGGATGAGATGACCGACCATGGGTTTTCCCATGATACCTAGGCCGATGAAACCGATCGTTGTCATATGAACAGTATTACCGAGAAAATGGGTTTTTATCTGCCGTTAAGCGATCCCGGTAAAACAGGTAGACTGTCCGGTGATTCGGCTGGCTTTGGATCTGTCAATTTATCTGAATCCATGTGCTGGCAGCAAGCAGTCGTAGTATAGCAGCCAGTCTTTCGTGAATTGATCCTATCTGCAAGAATCCGTATATTTCCAGGTTCTTCCGGTTTTGTTGGCTGAGCATCGTTATTTCATCAGCAGGAATGTCCTGATTACGTACCCGAAAAATATTCAAGGAATAAATACATGACACGCAGAGGCCTTATCCTTGCGGGAGGGTCTGGTACCCGGCTGCATCCAGCGACGCTTGCGCTGAGCAAGCAGTTGTTGCCGGTATTCGACAAACCCATGATTTATTATCCGCTCAGCACCCTGATGCTGGCAGGCATACGCGATATTCTCATTATCAGCACACCGCAGGACACTCCCCGTTTTCAGCAGCTGCTGGGTGATGGAGAACAGTGGGGACTGAATCTGCAATATGCTGTGCAGCCCTCACCTGACGGCCTCCCCCAGGCTTTTCTGATTGGCGAGGATTTCATTGGTAATCATCCTTCTGCACTGGTGCTGGGAGATAACATTTTCTATGGCCATGATCTTCAGCGCTTGCTGACTCATGCCATGATGCGTACCGAAGGAGCCAGCGTATTTGCTTATCATGTGCATGATCCGGAACGCTACGGCGTAGTCGAGTTCAATGCACAAGGCAAGGTGCTGTCACTGGAAGAAAAACCGATACAACCAAGATCCAGTTACGCGGTGACCGGGCTGTATTTTTATGATACGCAGGTGGTCGATCATGCCAAAGCACTCAAACCTTCTGCGCGCGGTGAACTGGAAATCACCGATCTCAATCGTCTTTATCTCGAACAGGGTAGCCTCAGTGTGGAAATCATGGGGCGTGGCTACGCCTGGCTGGATACAGGTACGCATGCAACTTTGCTCGATGCCAGTCAGTTTATCGCTACCCTGGAAAACCGGCAGGGTCTGAAAGTTGCCTGTCCGGAAGAAATTGCCTACCGGCAAGGATGGATAGATGCAGCTCGGCTGGAAGTATTGGCCCAATTACTGGCTAAAAATGGTTATGGCCAGTATCTCCTGAAAATACTCAAGGAAAATGTGTTCTGATGAAGGTAACTCCTCTTGCTATTCCGGAAGTCGTGCTCATCGAACCCAAAGTATTTGGCGATGAACGTGGCTTCTTTTTTGAAAGTTTCAACCAGGCCCGGTTTGAAGAAGCTGTCGGTAAGAAAATCAATTTTGTGCAGGACAATCACAGTCGCAGCGTGAAGAATGTTCTGCGCGGTCTTCACTACCAGATACAGCAACCGCAGGGAAAACTGGTGCGGGTGGTGCAGGGTGAAGTTTTCGATGTGGCAGTCGATCTGCGTAAAAGTAGCCCGACTTTTGGCCAGTGGGTGGGCCAGGTTCTTTCTGCAGAAAACAAATACCAGCTCTGGATACCTGAAGGATTTGCCCATGGTTTTGCCGTATTGAGTGATACCGCCGAGTTTCTTTACAAGACGACGGATTATTATGCGCCTGCCTATGAGTGCTGCCTGCTCTGGAACGATCCGGTGCTTGATATTCAGTGGCCGCCTGGGATTGCTCCTGTTCTTTCAGCCAAAGATACTCAGGGGAAGCCATTTAACGAGGCGGAAGTATTCGCCTGATGCGATTTATTTTTCTGGTACAGCCAGTGTGGTTGTCTGCTGAATCTGATCTGAAAGTGAGAGGTTGATATGAACGTTCTCGTTACTGGCGGTGCCGGTTACATTGGTTCTCATACCTGTGTTGAACTGCTGACGGCCGGGTATGAAGTGGTGATATTCGATAATTTCAGTAATAGCCATCCGGAGGTATTACGTCGTATCGAGCAGATTACCGGTAAGAAAATTACTATCGTCACAGGTGATGTACGCGATCAGGCTGCGATAGAAAAAGCGTTGAAAGATTATGGATGCGAAGCTGTGATCCATTTTGCCGGGCTTAAGGCAGTTGGGGAATCAGTCGAGAAGCCGCTCGAGTACTATGACAATAATGTCATTGGTACCCACCGGCTGCTGATGGCGATGCAAAATTGTGGCGTGTATACACTGGTCTTCAGTTCCTCGGCGACGGTTTACGGTGAGCCGCAGCATCTGCCTCTGACGGAAGATCACCCGCTGTCCGCTACCAATCCCTATGGCCGCAGCAAACTCATCATCGAAGAGATGCTGCGCGATATGTATCAGGCTGATCCTCGATTTCGTATCGCCATCCTGCGTTATTTCAATCCTGTCGGGGCGCATGATAGCGGTCTGATTGGTGAAGATCCGCAGGGCATTCCCAATAATCTGATGCCTTTCGTTGCACAGGTTGCAGTAGGGCGACGTGAATATCTGAATGTATGGGGGAGTGATTACCCGACGCATGATGGAACTGGTGTACGGGATTATATTCACGTCGTGGATCTTGCGCTGGGGCATCTCAGTGCGCTGGATTATCTTACCGTGCCGCAATGTATTGCAATCAATCTGGGTACAGGTATCGGCTACAGTGTTCTGGACGTGATCAAGGCTTTTGAAGGGTCCAGCAGCCGGCAGATAGATTATCGGCTTGCATCCAGACGACTCGGTGATGTAGCCGCTTGCTATGCGAATCCTGAGCTTGCTGAGAAGCTGTTGGGATGGAAAGCGCAACGCGACCTTGCTGCGATGTGTAGGGATCACTGGCGCTGGCAGAAGAACAATCCGGCTGGGTATGCATGAACCTAAAAACCGCAGTTGATCGCTGATCAGCCTTTGGAAACCCCAATGGGTAGTGGGCTTGCTGCTTTCGTTCATACTAACCCGTTGGGTGAGTGCTACACACCCGATTGCACGCCTGGCATACTGTCTGGCTACGTTGCTCCTCGTTGCAGGGAATGGCCATGCGCCTCATTGCGCCTTGCCAGGCAGTGTGCCAGACACACACTCGGATGCGTCCAGCTGCGGTTTTTAGGATGAATCGATACCCTGGTGAGCATCGCTGTAAATGATCGTAACCTGCTAAATAAGCAGAACTATTTTCTTGCCGGCCTTTCCGGGATATGGCAAAATTCCGCCCGCCGTGCAGTTTTTGTGCACGACTTGACCATCATCAATTCCCTCAATTAACTCATCTCAAAAATATGAAAGAATCTGAACAACCATCGATCATTCTGAATGAACGGGTCATCCAATCCAGCATTGCTGCAGAAACCATGTCAACAGGCGGTTCTGTAGCCAGTGCGCCGGTCAAAGTGAGCAATGAGCCAACTGCAGTTATTGACAGTGTCTCACCTATACAGATGGGACATGATCTTGTCGAAGATGCAACGAAAAAGAAAAAATTCAAAGTTGGCCAGATTCTGATAAGGGGTTTCTTATGTACTCCTTTTCTGGCCTATGCCACGGCATTGTGCGCGTTGCTGGTTTCACAAGGCTGGCCAACGGCAGCAGCCGGCCTGCTTTTTCCGGCAGGTTACGTGATGCTGTCAATACTGGGTCTGGAGATGGCGACAGGTAGTTTTTCAGTGATGCCTATGGGGCTCTTTGCCGGCAGATTTGGATTGGGAAGTGTGATACGCAACTGGTCCTGGACGTTTGTCGCCAATCTGATCGGGGGCGTTTTCTTTGCCTATCTACTCTGGTTCTCACTGACTAAAGGAGGGGCAGTCGAGCCTCCAGGGGTTCTCACTACGCTGGCGCATCTTGCAGAAAAGAAGGCTTCCTATGCAGGGTATGGGGTGAACGGTTGGTTTGCAGCCATTGGTATGGGAATACTGTGTAACTGGCTGGTGAGTCTTGCTCCGGTTTTTGCCAAGGGATCGCGCAGTGTGCCCGGTAAGGTCATGTTAATGTGGTTACCACTTGCGACCTTTTTCTCACTTGGTTTTGAGCACGCGGTGGTTAATATGTTTGTCTTCCCGATTGGAATTTTGTCGGGTGCAGATGTAACGATTTCTCAGTGGTGGTTGTGGAATCAGATTCCCGTCACGATAGGTAATATGCTGGGAGCAGTGATATTTAATTCAACCTTGTGGTATCGAACGCACAGAGCATAAAGCAAAGACTGCAGTGATCTTGCCGGATGGCAGATCACTGCAGGTTCAGGTATTGATGATTCTGGTTCCAAACATTACTCGAAGTGTCCAGGCAATTGCCCAGGCACTTCCAATCAGCAGCAGTAACTGCCCTAAAACACGCTGATCGCTCAAGAGATAATTTGCGCAGAGACGATCGGGCAGATCGAGATAGAGCCACCCAAGACGCATGAAAGTAGCCCAGAATTCCAGCTTCAGAACGCCTTGTGCAATCGGGTTGAGCTGAGGCCAGCTTACTCCCAGTGCAATACCCATTGCCGGAACAGTGATGAATTTTGCCAGCTCTACATACCATTCGGATACAGCAGCATCCAGCGCGCGTGGCAACATCCAGTAGGTCATGATAATAATAGCGAGAGCCATACCGGTTATTCCCCACCGGTTCCATGGCGCTATTTTGTTACTCCAGTTTTCAGGCAGTGCTCTGCCGAACATCCATCCAATGACTGTCAGCGCCGGGAGCTGAACGAGCATGTGCGTTACCATGCTTTGTTCCAGGAAGCGTTGCATCGGGGGGAGGGCGAGTATGATGAATGCTGCCAGAAGCAGCCATTCGGGTTTAATTTTCAGGTGCATTATCCTTGCCCTCCAATGCCTGATTCAGGTAGGCGCGTAGCTCATCCATTTGTTCCATTCCAAAAATAGCGATCAGTTTTCCATCCGGGTTGATGATATGGTAACCGGCAGAGTGTGTATAACCACCGTACTCATCAGGGATGACGATCACTTTAAAGAAATCGAGGATAGCTTCTTTCTGGGATGGGCTGGTTGGCCGGGCGGCTACCCAGTTTTTGAAATCAGCAGAAAAATGACTTAAATGTTCTTTCAGTCTTTGAGGAGTATCTTTTTCTGGATCAAAGGTAATGCTGAGAAAGCGCAGCTTGTCCAATTTTCCCTCAGCAGCGAAGTCCTTTTGCAGATTCTTGAGGTTCCCGCTAAGTATCAGACACACGCTGGGGCAACTTGTATAAATGAAATCTACAACGATGAGATGCCCATGCCAGTCTTGAAAAGTGAAAGTCTCTGCTTCCTGATTCTGCAGTTGCCAGTCAGGTACAGAACGGGGATTTTCACGAATTTCAAGGCGGCGTGCTTCTTCAGCTGTAAAAGCACGCCCTCCATCGGTACTTATCCAAAGAATGAGCGTTCCTGCGATGGCTACAAAAAGTGTTGCCAGGAAAGTCCTCATTCCTCTTTCCTCCTATGGTGAGGGGATATCGATTTTGCCAGTTCCGGCAATTCTCTTACTCCTTACATAAAATGGAGAATTGCCGGCATTTCTGCTTTAGCGGGGGTTGCTGGCGCCCGGCAAACTGACCAGTGCACGAATGATGAACAACAACATTCCCAGAATGACCAGTGAAGCGGCAATAGTACCTATCTGAGCAAAACTGACCCATTCAGGCATATGTGCTGCCCAGCGGCGAGGAATGCTGCTTGCACCACTGGCGAGGAAGACCATGGATGTCATGAATGCACCAATCAGGTATGCATAGAAGCCAAGGTTGTCAGTGGTTTTGGTTTGCTCTTTGCTGTCACCTTCACCTGCCAGAAAGTAAGCAAACCCGATGAGCATCGGCAATAATCCCAGCAGCAGGTAGAAATGGAAGTGGCCAGGTACCCACAAGGTATTGTGGAACGTGCGGTTAACCGTAACCATTGCATCCAGAATCGCAGGGATCACACCAGCCCACCAGCCGAACATGGATAAGAACAGCAGTTTGGCCGAAGTGGTCCATTTGATACCTGAACGGTATACGATCATTAGTGCACCGTAACCGGTAACCACCATTACGGGAATACCACTACCAAAAGAAAGTACCTGTCCTACCACGAGTGCCCAATTCGGCATCGCGAAGTCCATCATGAGGTGGTGTGGATAGACACCCATTACCATGAATACGATGGCAAACCAGGCTGCATAAAATGGCTTGTTGGTTTTCCATGGGCGGCCGGTGTAGCGCGGCAGGAGCTCATAAACAGCGATGACCGATGCATAGATAGTGGCATTGATGACAACATGGCCGAAGAAGTAGATCAGATTCTTCATCAGCAGCGCATCTGGCTTGAATTCAGGGTAGAACAGATTGATCAGACCCATCACCAGTACCACTGCACCTGCAGCAATGCCCAGGAAATTAACGATCAATACCATCGTGCTGGCAACCACTGCTGCAGGATGTTTGTAATCTACCGGCTCTTTGCCGAAAAGCTGAGTAAGTCCCAGTGCACGCGCCAAGCTGCCGTAGCGTGCCAGAATAGCGCGACCGAAATCCAGATAGAGGATAAGGAAACCGACCCCGATGACAAGTATTCCAGCCTGAAAGAGTGCTGCTGCACCGTTCGACCAGGCACCCATTGAAATGGCGGGTAGCGGGAAGAGGAACGTCCATGCACCACCATATTTACCAACGAAAATGGAGCCAAGTATCAGAACGACACCTGTCAGAAAAATAAAGAAATTCGTCCAGAAAATTCCATTACTCAGGCGAACATACTGGCGCAGGAAGTACCACTGCACACCGGTTGATGTGATCATGGCCGCACCCACGACTCCTACGCCGTGCACAGTCATAATCTGATAGAACAGATCAGCACCAATTTCCAACCAGGTGCCTTGCGCTGCACGCATGGTAAAGCCTGCAATCATCATTAATAAAAATACTAAAAACCCTGCAATCAAATGGGATTTGACGGCGATCAGTGCATTCCGATTTTCCGTGTCGGAATACTCGATCTTTCCATTTACTTCAGTTGCACTCATTGTGTCCTCCAATACGTTTTTAGCAGTATCAAATGTTGTACTAATTATTCAACGGTCAATTCGCTGATCATGGCGTGATGTGCCAGCCCACAATATTCTAGACAAAGGATTTTATATTTTCCGGGTTTGTCGAACGTGTGAATAAGCTTGTTGGTATAACCTGGCATCGCCTGAGTTTGGGCAACCAATGTCAGTTTTTCATCATAAATACCGAAACCATGGTTGACATCAGCGGAAGATACTTGAAATTCAACTGGTTGGCCTGCCTTTACGGTAGAAGGTGTCATCACCCAGTACCACTGATGACTATCCACAGTGACATTCTGATAGTCACCACTCGAGTATTCTTTTTTCTGATCAGATATTGGAAATGGATTCGTCGAAAGCACAGAGATGGTAATTCCTAATACAAGCAGAAACAGAAACCATTTGCTGCGTACGCCGTACCATTTTTTTGTGATTGACGGATAATCCGGATCGGCTTCCTTGGAATTGGCAATCACAAAATAGAAGACTGCGATGACCAAACCGATACCCACGAGTGTGATGGCATAAACTGTTGAGATCATTTTAAACTTTCCCCCTCCTTGTTTGTTAAACAAGTCGCGGAATCTACATTTGATAAAAGTTGCTGTCAACAGTTAATTATTGAGGGTTGAAATCCATTTTTGTCTTGTGGTTTATTGAGTTAGCGTTGATCGACTCTGGAATAAAAAGAACATTTCTGCATTGGTCCGGATAATATTTTTTAGCTTCTTCACCGGATGTGCCATTGCACTGCCGGCATAGAGATTCTGTTACTGAAATGGGCTTTATGGGATAATTGCGCGTATACAGCTGATACTCATATCTGAATCAAAATGAAAACGTTATATGACAAGCTCTGGAGTGACCATATAGTGCATTCGGAATCAGATGATCCGAATGGCATGGTTATTTTGTATGTTGATCGCCATCTGGTACATGAAGTTACCAGCCCTCAGGCTTTTGAAAGTTTGAAGCTGGCCGGACGTAAGCTCTGGCGGACCGGCTCGATTCTGGCGGTAGCCGACCACAATGTTCCAACGACGGATCGAAGCAGTGGTATCAGTGATCCTGTGTCCCGTTTGCAAGTCGAGACGCTGGATCAGAATTGTGAGGAATTCGCGATTACCGAATTCAGGATGAACGATGAACGTCAGGGAATCGTTCATGTGATCGGACCTGAACAAGGTGCGACACTGCCTGGCATGACTGTGGTGTGCGGAGATTCCCATACCAGTACACATGGGGCATTTGCTTGTCTTGCATTTGGTATCGGGACATCTGAGGTTGAGCATGTTCTGGCGACACAATGTCTGGTTGCCCGGAGATCCAAAACTATGCTGGTCAGGGTTGAAGGGAATTTGCCACCTGGTGTGACGGCCAAAGACATTGCCTTGGCTGTCATTGGTGAAATAGGGACGGCCGGCGGTACGGGTTATGCCATTGAATTTGCCGGTAGTGCGATACGATCACTTTCCATGGAAGGCCGGATGACGCTTTGCAATATGGCGATCGAGGCAGGTGCCCGTGCAGGTATGGTTGGAGTGGATGAGGTTACGATCGATTATATCAAGGGGAGACCCTTTGCCCCGCAGGGAGCTCTGTGGGATCAGGCAGTGGATTACTGGCGTACATTGAGAAGTGATGAGGATGCAGTTTTTGATCGAGTAGTGGAATTGAAGGCGGTCAACATTAAACCCCAGGTAACGTGGGGGACATCACCAGAAATGGTGACCACGGTGGATGGATATGTTCCCGATCCTGCAGATATTAGCGATCCAACCAAACGTCACGATATCGAACATGCACTCGGATATATGGGATTAAAGCCGAAGATGCCCATTCAGGAAATAACGCTGGATAAAGTTTTTATTGGTTCCTGTACCAATTCACGTATCGAAGATCTGCGTGCAGCCGCAGAAATTGTCAAAGGCAAACGGATTGCTCCGAATATCAGGTTGGCTATGGTGGTTCCTGGTTCCGGCCTGGTCAAATCGATGGCCGAGAAAGAAGGGCTGGATAAAATTTTTCTGTCGGCAGGATTTGAATGGCGTGAGCCCGGGTGTTCGATGTGCCTGGCTATGAATGATGACAAACTACTACCCGGAGAGCGTTGCGCCTCGACTTCCAATCGTAATTTTGAAGGTCGGCAGGGCCCCGGCGGGAGAACACATCTCGTCAGCCCTGCCATGGCAGCCGCTGCTGCGATAGCCGGCCATTTCGTTGATGTGCGTTCTTTTATTCAGTAAGTAAGGTTTTTTTATTTTCTAAGGAGATCCATGATGAAAACGTTGTCTGCATTATTTCTGCTGCTGGTCATTACCACCCAGCTGACTGCCTGTAATACCATGCAGGGATTTGGCAAGGATGTTCAACGTGGCGGTGAAGCCATTGAAAAAACTGCAAAATAAGCAGAATGGAAAAATTTGAGCAGTTCAAGGGAATAGTTGCGCCGCTGGATCGTGCAAATGTAGATACGGATGCGATTATTCCCAAGCAGTTTCTGAAATCGATCAAACGCTCAGGTTTTGGTCAAAATCTGTTTGATGAGTGGCGTTATCTTGATTATGGAGAGCCGGGTAAGGATGTTTCATTACGGCAGCTTAATCCCGATTTCATACTGAACCAGCCGCGCTATCAGGGGGCCAGAATTCTGGTCGCGCGCGACAATTTTGGTTGTGGATCCAGCAGGGAACATGCTCCCTGGGCTTTGCAGGATTATGGCTTTGCTGTAATCATTGCACCGAGTTTTGCCGATATTTTTTATAACAACTGTTTCAAGATCGGTCTGCTGCCAATTGTGTTGGAAGCTTCCATCGTTGACAGTCTGATCAGGGATACATTCGAGACAGACGGTTATCGACTGGAAGTGAATCTGGATGCGCAGACCGTGACGACTCCTTCCGGTGAGATCTATCGGTTTGAGGTTGATCCATTCCGTAAGCACTGTCTGCTTAACGGGCTGGATGAAATCGGGCTGACGCTGCAGCACACCGATAAAATCAGAGCATTTGAAATGAATCGTCGTGATCGACAGCCTTGGTTATTTTTACAGCAAAGTGGAGACAGACTGAGAACATGAAAATTGCACTGCTTGCCGGTGACGGGATCGGTCCTGAAATCGTGGCTCAGGCTGAGCGGGTATTACGCTACTTTCAGCAGGAAGGTTTGCAGATCGAGCTTGAACATGGTTTGTTGGGTGGTTGTGCCGTGGATGCCACGGGTGAACCCTTTCCGGAAGCAACACGCCGGTTGGCGATCGAGGCAGACGCCATACTGCTGGGGGCGGTGGGTGGAACCCAGTACGATGGCTTGCCTCGCGATAAACGGCCAGAGCAGGGATTGCTGGCCATTCGGAAGGAACTCAACCTGTTTGCCAATCTGCGGCCGGTAGTGCTGTATCCGGAGCTGGCAAATGCTTCAACACTGAAGCCGGAGGTCGTTGCTGGTCTGGATATTCTGATTGTGCGTGAGTTGACGGGGGATATTTATTTCGGAAAACCGCGAGGCATCGAATATCGGGATGGGCAGAAAGTGGGCTTTAATACGATGATTTATTCTGAATCAGAAATCAGGCGTATCGCTCATGTGGCGTTTCAGACAGCAGGCAGGCGAAATGGCAGGCTTTGCTCGGTGGATAAAATGAATGTCCTGGAATGTACGCAGTTATGGCGTGATGTGGTGACGGAAACTGCGCAGTCGTATCCAGATGTTACGCTCTCACATATGCTGGTGGATAATGCAGCAATGCAGCTGGTGCGCAACCCCAGCCAATTCGATGTGGTGGTTACGGGAAACATGTTCGGTGATATTTTATCGGATGAAGCATCCATGCTGACTGGCTCGATCGGAATGCTTCCTTCTGCTTCTCTGGATGACCAGAACAAGGGTTTATATGAGCCTATCCACGGATCTGCCCCGGATATCGCCGGTAAAGGGATTGCCAACCCGTTGGCGACTATCTTATCTGCAGCGATGATGTTGCGTTACTCTTTCAATGAAGAAACAACAGCATCACGAATCGAACGTGCTGTTCAGAGGACGTTGCAACAAGACTATCGTACCGAAGATATTTATGAAACGGGTATGAAAAAGATCGGCACTGCAGAAATGGGGGATCATGTCCTGGCGAACTTGCAATCCCAGTAGTTCTATTGTTTCGTTACATGCCGTTTTCTATTTCTGTTTATCGCCCGGTTTTACCGCTTTTTTCTGATTCTTTGATGGTATGCCGGATAGTAAGCTGTCAGAGGTGGCGTAACGTTAAAACTATTTTGTAAAAGGTTGAGTGAATTACATGAAACGAGTTGGATTTGTGGGCTGGCGCGGTATGGTGGGCTCTGTTCTTATGCAGCGGATGCGTGAAGAAAATGATTTCTCATTGATCGAGCCTGTATTTTTTTCAACTTCACAAGCAGGTGAAAAGGGGCCGGATATTGGCCGGGAAGCAGGATTGCTTAAGGATGCTTACGATATCGCAGCTTTGCGGGAAATGGACGTCATCATATCCTGCCAGGGGGGTGATTATACCAGTGACGTTTTTACAAAGCTGCGTGAGTCCGGCTGGCAGGGGTATTGGATCGATGCCGCTTCTACGCTCAGGATGAGTGATGATGCGGTTATCATCCTTGATCCCGTTAATCGTTCGGTGATCGATGATGCATTGAATAAGGGTGTCAAAAATTATATCGGGGGCAATTGTACGGTCAGCCTGATGCTGATGGCCGTTGGCGGGTTGTTCGACCAGGATATGGTGGAGTGGGCAAGTATCATGACGTATCAGGCGGCATCAGGGGCAGGTGCGCAAAACATGCGTGAACTGCTGCAGCAAATGGGAGAAACCCACGATGTCGCCAAAGATTTACTGGAAGATCCTGCTTCCAATATATTGGATATTGATCGCAAGGTTGCTGAAAAATTGCGTGATAAAGAATTTCCCGCTCAGAATTTTGGTGTTCCACTGGCTGGAAGCCTTATCCCATGGATAGATCGCGAGGTTGCACACGGGCAGAGCCGGGAGGAATGGAAAGGACAGGCTGAGACCAATAAAATTCTCGGACACGATGATGATCCTGTGCCGGTTGACGGGATTTGTGTGCGAGTAGGTGCCATGCGTTGCCACAGCCAGGCATTGACGATCAAATTGAAGAAAGATGTTCCACTGGAAAAAATAGAGGAAATCATCGCGGCATCCAATAAATGGGTTCATGTGATTCCTAACGAAAGGGAAGTCACTACCAGAGAACTTACTCCGGTTGCGGTTACCGGGAAGCTCGATATTCATGTTGGTCGCATACGCAAATTGAATATGGGGAATGAATATCTGTCTGTTTTTACGGTGGGAGATCAGTTATTATGGGGCGCGGCCGAACCACTGCGCCGAATGCTGCGCATCCTGATCGAAGATAAGGCTGCATAAAATCTTTCCAATCGTTCTTGGTTTTGAGCCACCGCACAGCAGAAATGTCATGACATTTCTTTATGGTATCTGCTGTTTTTACGGTTCTCGAACCATGGTACTCGGATAACGTCGAGGGGTATTCGTGTGAAGATAATGAATTTCAGAGTCAGGGATATATCTCCTTGCGTGTTATACAAAGCATTTTTGACAGGTGTGCTCATGTCCGTCTGGGTCGTGCAGGCGGCTGGTCTGGGAAAATTGACCGTGAGCTCGTATCTTGGTCAGCCCTTCAAGGCAGAGATAGCTCTGGAATCTGTAACTGATAAAGAAATCAATACGCTATCTGCCAGGCTTGCATCCCCCAAAATTTTTCAGAAAGCAGGTATCAATCTTGCTCCTTACCATGCGACTTTATCCGTGGCCGTGGAAAAACGGACAGATGGACAGCCTTATGTTCGTGTGGCTTCATCACAGGCAATCAGCGAACCTTTTCTTAAATTGCTGATCGAGCTCCATTCATCCTCGGGGCGCATGCTACGTGAGTACAACATTCTGCTCGATCCTGCCGAGACTCAGAGACCGGCCACTGCACCGCCAGTTGTACAATCAGTTGGCAATCAGGCAGAAAATTCTGCTGCAACTGCTGCCGGGGAAGCACAAGCTTCTGTTAAAGCAGAAAGGCAGCCACCGGCTTCTCGGGAGAAATCAGTTATTCAAACTGGTAACACCTACGGCCCGGTTATTCAGGGAGATACATTGAGCAGAATTGCAAGACAGGTATCTCCTGATGGCGTCAATCTCAATCACATGCTGGTTGCATTGTATCGTGCGAACAAAGATGCTTTCTTCGAAAAAAATATGAACCTGCTCAAGGTGGGCGTCATTCTGCGTATTCCTGACGAAGAGGAAATATCGTCCATTACGGCTAAAGAAGCTGCTCGTGAAGTAGCAGTGCAGAAAGAAAGCTGGAACAGTTATCGTCAGAGGATTGCGGATCTGGCCGGCGATGCGCGGGGAAAGAACGAGCTGAAACAGTCTCAATCAGGAAAAATCATAGCTGTTTCTGAAGATACTTCGGTTGCAGGATCAGGTAAACCAGAAGAAGTGCTGATTCTCTCGAAGGGCGAGTTGCTGGATGACAGCCATTCATCTGTCAAAAGTGCTGAAAGCAAGACTGCTCAGAACTATTTGCATATGATGGAAGAGGATGCAATTGCAAAAGAGCGGGCATTACGTGAAGCGAATGAGCGGGTGGCCATTCTGGAACAGAATGTCGCTAAATTACAACGCCTGCTGGAGTTGAAAGAGGAGGCTTCGGGGAACGGGGGACAGGCTGAATTGGATCAGGCTCAGCATGTATCTGATCTGCAACCAGTTCCTGTAATAAGTGATCAGACCGGAACAGTGGCTGAGTCTTCTGAATCGGCTGCTCAGGCTCCGGAAAAACCGGCATTGCCTGTTACCATTCCTGTGCAACCAGTTAATCCGGTGTCATCAGCTAAACCTCTCCAGCCAGCCGATCCTGCATCAGAGGAACCTGCTCTGATGGATACACTGGTCGAGTCTGCAATGGAGAACAGTGAATGGGTTATTGGTGGTTTGGTGGCGTTGCTGACGGTTGCTCTAGGAGCGTCGGTGGTTCGTCGCAGAAGAGCGCAGACAGAGGATCTAAGCGCTGAGGAAGATCTATATGATTTTAATGAGAAGGATAGTGATTCGGGAACGTCAGCAATGACTGAGGTCATGCCATCTGATTCGGAAAATCTGGCAAGTGCGACAAGTGCGATTGGATCGGCCCAACAGACTGCTGGCCCGATAATGATGGAAAATTCCAGCCTGACTGACGATCACACTGATGTCGATCCGGGGTTGTTTTTTGGAAGCAGGCAGGATGAGAAGATCACGGAAGATTCCTTGGATGATTCAGCCGGCCAGATTCAGGAAGAAGATGATGCGACATTCAACGAACTGGATGAATTGGGCTATGAGATCAAAATCGATACGGAAGAGCCTGGTCAGACTGAATATAAGCAAGAAACCATCGTTGAAACTGGGGAAAATAACAGGAATGGTAAAGATGATATAGGTGAACAGTGGATTACTGATATCGATCTGGAGCATAAACCTGATTCAGTACAGCAGCAGGATACTATTGAAGAATTTGCTTCATTGCATGATGAGCATCAGATCGATTTTGATTTGAATCTTCCGGCTGACACGCAAGCTCAGGAACCGGAGCCGCGCGTGACGAATGAATTATCGGATTTGGGCTCCAGTCTGGCGAATATTGATCTTGATCTGGGAGATAAGCCTGATACGAAATTTCAATCTGGTGAATATTCTGAAGCTGAGGAAATGCAGTGGCAGGAAGTTGCGACTAAACTCGATCTGGCCAAAGCTTATCTTGAAATGGATGATAGAGAAGGAGCCAGGGAGATTCTTGAAGAAGTGCTGCGCGAAGGTGATGATGAGCAACGATCAACAGCCCGTTCCATGCTGGATCAGGTAAGTTGAGCATCTGGCCCGTCAGGAATATTGTGAACATTTCTGACGATTCAGAAGGGATACAAACCTCTTTTGGTCTGAATAGATTTTATATTGACCATTCTGATCAGGTGATTTTTTGTGTCTTCAAGTCGGGATGACAGTGATCCCACCCGAAAGGAATAAAGCATTTTTTCGTGAAAATCGTTCTGGCGCTGGAATATGACGGCCGTGGCTATTGCGGTTGGCAAAAACAGCCTGGCTGCCTTTCTGTACAAAGCCGACTGGAGAATGCTTTATCAGGAGTTGCGGGCAGGCAGATACAGGTTATTGCAGCAGGAAGGACTGATGCAGGCGTGCATGCATTATGTCAGGTAGTGCATTTTGAAACCAGTGTACAGCGACCTTTGAATGCCTGGGTCAGAGGGACTAACGCACTTTTGCCAGGTGATATTTCGGTATTGGAGGCCTCGGAAATCAGTGATGATTTCCATGCTCGTTTTAGTGCAACCGAGCGTACCTATTTGTACTATCTGTTGAGTCGCCCTGCTCGCCCTGGTGTTCATCACGGCAAAATCGGGTGGGTTCATTATCCGCTTGATCTTGAGAAAATGCAGGTGGCAGCAAAGCTGCTGATTGGTAAACATGATTTCAGCGCATTTCGTTCATCGGAGTGTCAGTCAAGAACTGCTGTACGGCAACTTACCAGATTGAATATCAGCCAGCATCAGCAGTTTTTCATTTTTGAATTCTGCGCCAATGCATTTCTGCATCATATGGTTCGAAACATTCTCGGAGGATTGGTCTATGTTGGTGGAGGAAAACATCCTCCTGAATGGATGCAGATACTCCTGGAAAAACGTGACCGTACCTTGGCCGCACCAACATTTTCGCCGGATGGGCTGTACCTGTCTGGTGTCCGATACGATGCCAGATGGAATTTACCTGTTTTTAACGTTACCCGGCCGCTGGATATCATATAGAACGATTCAGAGCATAATTATCCGGAGAATCTGGCAGAGGATGTCAAAAGGAGATTGAGTGCGCATCCGTGTAAAAATATGCGGTATTACCCGCCTGGAAGATGCTATGGCCGCCGTGCAACATGGGGCGGATGCCATCGGCTTTATTTTATGGCCGCAGAGTGAACGATACATTTCGTCTGAAGAAGTGGGCCGGATCGTGAGATGCCTGCCCCCGTTCGTACGGGCGGTAGGCGTATATGTAAACCCTGATAAATCATGGGTGGAGGAAACCTGTGCTACTGCCGGGCTTGATCTCTTGCAGTTTCATGGGGATGAGCCTGCCGATTTCTGCAGCCGGTTTCATCTGCCGTATATCAAAGCCGTTCGTGTCCGGGACGGGCTGGATTTGCTACAATACGCGCAACATTATGCGGGAGCCAGGGGATTATTGCTGGATACCTATACAGCAGGGATACCAGGAGGGACTGGCCATGTGTTCGACTGGAAACTCATTCCCGCAGAGTTGCCGCTGCCATGGATATTGTCCGGCGGACTTCATCCCGATAATATTGCTGACGCCATCGGACAGACACATCCGTCGGCAATCGATGTTTCGAGTGGTGTCGAGGTTGCCAAAGGTATTAAGGATGTGAACAAAATTTCTGCTTTCATGCAAAGAGTGAGGTCCTGTGAAGATGTACGATCTTCCTGATAAGCGCGGTCATTTTGGCCCGTATGGCGGTACGTTCGTGGCTGAAACCCTGATTTCTGCCCTGGATGAGCTGTGTAAGCAGTATGAATACTATCGTGATGATGCCGAATTTCAGGCAGAGTTTTTTCATGAGCTCAAGCACTATGTAGGTCGCCCCAGCCCCATTTACCATGCCAAACGCTGGTCAGCACATCTGGGAGGCGCACAAATCCTGCTGAAACGTGAAGACCTCAATCACACAGGTGCGCACAAGGTAAACAATACCGTGGGTCAGGCTTTGCTTGCAAGGCGTATGGGAAAAGGTCGCATCATCGCTGAAACGGGTGCCGGTCAGCATGGAGTGGCCAGTGCTACCGTTGCCGCCCGGTACGGAATGGAATGCGTCGTATACATGGGTTCAGAGGATGTCAAGCGACAGGCCACCAACGTTTATCGCATGAAGTTGCTCGGAGCCACGGTCATTCCGGTTGATTCGGGTTCGTGCACACTCAAAGATGCGTTGAATGAAGCCATGCGTGACTGGGTTACCAATGTGAGTAACACTTATTACATCATTGGAACAGTGGCAGGGCCACATCCTTATCCAATGATGGTCAGAGATTTTCAGGCAATCATCGGAAATGAAGCCAGGCAACAGATGCAGGAAGAGTATGGCAGACAGCCGGATGCCCTGATCGCATGTGTGGGAGGGGGGTCTAACGCCATTGGCCTGTTCTATCCCTATATTGATGAAGAAAATATCCGGATGATCGGTGTTGAGGCTGCTGGTAAAGGGATCGATACCCGCGAGCATGCCGCCACGCTGGTGACGGGCAAACCGGGTGTGCTGCATGGTAATCGTACTTATCTGATACAGGATGAGAACGGTCAGATCATCGAGACACATTCAATTTCTGCCGGCCTGGATTATCCGGGTGTAGGACCGGAGCATGCATGGCTCAAGGATTGTGGCCGCGCTGAGTATGTAGCTGTGACGGATGACGAAGCACTGACTGCATTTCATGCGCTTTGCCGGTTCGAGGGCATCATCCCTGCTCTGGAATCCAGTCATGCGCTGGCTTATGCCGCCAAACTTGCGCCAACGCTCAATAAAGAACAGTTGCTCCTGGTCAATCTGTCTGGCCGTGGAGACAAGGATATGGCAACGGTAGCACAGCAGTCAGGTATTTCGCTCTAACTGTTCAATCCATAAACCTTATCCTGCCTGAATTTTTCTGGTCATCTGTCAAATGAATCGTATCCAATCTATCTTTTCCCGGCTCAAATCACAGAATAGAGCTGCGCTCATTCCTTTCATTACGGCGGGTGATCCTGACGCAACTACGACAGTGGCGCTGATGCATCGGTTGACGCAAGCCGGAGTGGATTTGATCGAACTGGGCGTACCCTTTTCTGATCCCATGGCGGACGGGCCAACTATACAGCGCTCTTCAGAGCGTGCATTGAAACATCACATCAGTCTGAAAGATGTGTTTTCCATGGTAGCCGAGTTCAGGAAAACCAATCAGAGCACACCGGTGGTTCTCATGGGGTATGCCAACCCGATCGAGGCCATGGGCTATAAAGATTTTGTGCAGGCAGCCGGCCATGCCGGAGTCGATGGCGTTCTGGTCGTTGATTATCCACCGGAAGAGTGTGCCGAATGGGTACGCTGTTTGAAAGAGCAGAACATCGATCCGATTTTTCTGTTGTCTCCCACGACACCGGAGTCACGCATCAGGCGGGTTGCGGAGCTTGCCAGAGGATACGTCTATTATGTTTCTCTGAAGGGAGTTACAGGTGCCTCGCACCTTGATTTGCATGAGGTCGGAGACAAATTGTCGCAACTTCGTTCATACATCAGTATTCCGATCGGGGTGGGTTTTGGCATACGAGATGAGCAAACAGCACGGCGTATTGCAGAACAGGCTGATGCGGTCGTCATAGGCAGTCGTATCGTGGAAGAAATCGAACGTTCTCCAGCAACGAATCTACTGGCGAATGTGGGAACCCTGGTAGAGTCTTTGCGACGTGCAATCGACGTAAAATCCGATCATTCTTCTGTCACGGAGAAGTGATGTATGAGCTGGTTTGAAAGCATCATCCCACCCAAAATCAAACGCAAGGAGAATGGCGAGAAAAAGGCTGTTCCCGAGGGTTTGTGGAGTAAGTGTGCCAGTTGTGAGGCTGTACTTTACTGTACCGATCTGGCAAAAAATCTCAATGTTTGTCCAAAATGCGGTCACCACAATCGCATTTCAGCCCGCAAGCGTCTCGAATTGTTACTGGATCCCCAGGATCGCTATGAAATCGGTACCGATATCATTCCGCAGGATCCTCTGAAATTTCGTGACAGCAAACGCTATACAGACAGGCTGAGCGATGCACATGAAGTTACCGGCGAGACAGATTCACTGGTAGCCATGCGTGGCAATATCAAATCAGTTCCGGTCGTTGCTGCTGTTTTCGAATTTGGATTTATGGGTGGATCCATGGGATCCGTAGTTGGTGAGCGTTTCGTCCGTGCAGTAAAAGCCTGTGTTACACATCACCTGCCTTTCATCTGTTTCAGTGCAAGTGGGGGAGCTCGTATGCAGGAAGGCCTGTTTTCACTGATGCAAATGGCGAAGACGACCGCGGCACTGGAGCAATTGGGCAAAGAACGGCTGCCTTTTATCTCTGTGCTGACAGATCCTACGATGGGAGGAGTCTCTGCCAGTTTCGCATTCATCGGTGATGTCGTGATTGCCGAGCCTGGAGCGCTGATTGGTTTTGCCGGGCCGCGTGTCATCGAGCAAACCGTACGACAAACATTGCCCGAAGGTTTTCAGCGAGCAGAATTTCTGCTGGCGCATGGTGCCATAGATTTGATTATCGATCGTCGTGAAATACGTGACCGGCTGGCAAATCTCTGCACATTACTGATGCGTACTCCGGTTCCGATATTACCGACTGCCATGCCTGCAGATCCCTGATGGCTGTTGATTCGGCCGCGGATCAAGTCCGGATTGTTTGAAACCTGCTGCTATCCTTTGAATGGTTACCATGTCAGATGAAGGCGATTATGTAAGTCTGCTGTTTGCCATGGCGGCAATACTCCCTTTATTCCTCCTCATGGATCGATGATTGAAATCCGGCCGGCGACCTTGGAAAGCTGGTTAAGCTATCTCGAAAAACTTCACCCAAAAACGATCGATATGGGTCTGGAACGAGTGAAGAAAGTCAGAGATGCCTTGGAGTTGGAGCCAGAGTTTCCTATCATTACCATTGCTGGCACAAATGGCAAAGGCTCGGTCTGCGCGATGCTCGAGTCGATACTCAGTTGTGCATCTTACCGGGTAGGGTGTTATACCTCACCGCACTTGCTGCGTTACAACGAGCGGATACGGGTCGATCGACATGAAATCACCGATGAAGCTCTATGTGAGATATTCGCTGAAATTGAATCTGCACGTGAATCGGTTCAGACTACGCTGACTTATTTTGAATTCGGTACCTTGGCTGCCATGCTGGTATTCCTGCGATCGCGTGTAGATGTAGCCATCCTGGAAGTCGGGCTGGGGGGGCGTCTGGATGCAGTCAATGTGTTCGATACCGACTGTGCGATTCTGACCAGTATCGATCTGGATCATACGGATTATCTTGGATCGACACGGGAAGCCATCGGTCAGGAAAAGATCGGTATTTTCCGGGCAGACAAACCGGCGATCTGTACTGAGCCGGATATCCCCGGCAATCTCAGCGAAAAGATGCGGGCAACGAATGCCAGAATCTACTGCATCGATGAAGCTTTTAGCTATACCGCAGATCATCTACAATGGCGTTATCAGGGGGTATCCGGGCGTCATTACAGCTTACCGTTGCCAGCCCTCAAGGGAGATTATCAATTGCAAAACGCGAGTGCGGTTCTGGCTGCACTGGAAGTTCTGGAAGAGATCCTCCCTGTTCCGATGGATGCCGTCCGTCGTGGATTGGCCGAAGTCACCCTGGCGGGCAGATTTCAAATGATTTCAGCACGACCTATGATCATTCTGGATGTGGCACATAATCCAGCAGCAGCTCGCAGGCTATCAGCCAATCTGGAAATCCTGCCGGTAAAAGGGCGTACTTATGCAGTAGTAGGGATGCTGAAAGATAAGGATATGGCTGGTACGCTTCGAGCATTGAAAAACAATGTGGATTACTGGCTGGTATCGGATCTGGATGTAGCGAGGGGTGCATCGGCGAATGAGGTCCGGCAGGCACTCGAGGATACCGGTGTTGAAGGGCAGGATATTCTGCACGCATTCCCGGATGTGTGGAGTGCCTACGTTTACGCACATGAACATGTCAGTGATGATGATAGAATATGCGTATTCGGATCGTTTCATACCGTTAGCCTGGTGATGATGGGTTTGGGTGAATCAGATTCTTAAAGATGAGCGGATAATCAAAAATGATCAAAAATGTCAGTGAAGAAGAAATTCTCCTGAGAAAGCGTGCCAGAAGACGCTTTATCGGTGCCGTTACGTTCGTGATTCTGTCGGTCGTTTTCCTGCCCATGATTCTCGATGATGCACCCCAGCAGGAACAACAGGAAATCGATATCCAGATTCCTTCCGAAGAACTGACAGCAGAAACCTATCCCTGGATGACTCCGGAGAATGCGCCAGGCACTGATGAAGCAGAGATTGCATCTGATCCGGATAAACCGTTACCTTTCAGCGATTCTGAGTATTCCGGGAAAATCGAAAGTGGTAGATCAGGTAGTGGAAGCACGGATGGAACGCCGATTCCTGCGAAGAAACCACCATTTGTCAAATCCACTCCGGCTTCAGTTTCAGCTCCGGTTGTGCAGGAAAAAGTGCCTGCCAGTAACAATGTGAAAGCACAGGAAGGTACGTTTGTCATACAGTTGGGGGCATTTTCCGATGTTTCCAAAGCAAAGCAGCAACAGCAGAATCTCGTTGCAAATGGAATCAGGGCCTATACCGAGACAATCAAAGTTGGTAATGGCGAAATGACTCGCGTGCGTATCGGCCCGTTTGCCACACGGGAAGCTGCCGAAGCAGAGCATGAACGCTTGAAAAAGACTGGTTTGAGCGGTGTCGTGACGACTAAATGACCGTTTTTGATTACATTGTTATTGGAATCATATCTTTCTCGGCGTTGCTGAGTGTTACGCGCGGTCTGGTACATGAAATAGTGTCACTTCTCGCCTGGATCATTGCATTCTTTGCTGCCAGCCGTTATTCGGTCAATGTGGCACCTTTATTGACGGGTATAATCGAGAACGAATCCATACGCATGCTGGTCGCATTCAGTGCGACATTTTTCATCATTCTCCTGATCACGATGCTGGCGTCCAAACTGCTGTCCGCACTGGTGAGGGGAGTGGGGCTCGGTCTGATAGACAGGATGCTGGGGGCACTATTCGGAATGATTCGCGGGCTGGTGATCGTATTGTTTCTGATAACGGCGGCCGGTTTTACACCACTGCCGCAACAACCCTTCTGGAAACAGGCAGTACTGAGCGAACCTCTGGAAGTAATGACAGCAGATATCATTCCCTGGCTACCACAGGATTTCAGGAATCTCATTGGTTTCAGCAGAGGTAGCTAAGATTGATGTCGTGACCGAATAAAAATTCGTATCTGGTAACTCATACGGATACAGGCAGTCAGTTGCAGGAAATTTTATAATCCACTTTTTTCAGCGAGTTCGCTATGTGTGGAATTTTAGGCGTGGTAGCCCGCTCACCCGCCAATCAGTTGCTCTATGATGGTCTGTTGATGCTGCAGCACCGTGGTCAGGATGCTGCCGGTATCGTTACTGCACAAGGTAACAGCTTTCACATGCATAAAGGTCTCGGTCTGGTACGGGATGTTTTCCGTACCCGGGATATGCGTGCGCTGCCGGGGTACATGGGCATCGGCCATGTACGCTACCCTACGACAGGGTCTTCGACCTCTCCTGCCGAAGCACAGCCTTTTTACGTAAATTCTCCGTTTGGTATCGTGCTGGCCCACAACGGTAATCTGACCAATGCGGAAACACTCAATCAGGAGCTGTTTCTTGCAGATCGGCGTCATGTCAATACGCATTCCGATTCAGAAGTATTGCTGAATGTACTGGCACATGAATTACAGGAACGTGCTATCGGTTATCAGCTTGAGCCGGCCGAGATTTTTTCGGCAGTAGCCGGTGTACATGAACGCTGTCAGGGTGCCTACGCCGTCATTGCCATGATTGCAGGCTATGGCCTGCTCGCATTCCGCGATCCGTACGGGATCAGGCCATTAGTGTTCGGTGCGGTAGAAACAGATGCGGGTACTGAATACATGGTGGCTTCCGAGAGTGTTGCCCTGGATACACTTGGTTTTCGTCTCATTCGCGATGTCGCCCCCGGGGAAGCCATTTTTATCGATATGGAAGGGCATTTCTACAGCCATCAGTGTGCTGCCCAAATCAGCTTGAATCCCTGTATTTTCGAGTACGTTTATCTTGCCCGGCCTGATTCGATGCTGGATGGAATCTCGGTTTATGAAACTCGTCTCAACATGGGTGTCAATCTGGCAGACAAGATCAGTACTTCCATGCGGCATCTCGATATCGATGTCGTGATTCCAATCCCGGAATCCAGCCGTCCCAGTGCCATGCAGCTTGCCAATCGTCTTGGCATTAGTTTCAGGGAAGGGTTCGTCAAGAATCGGTATGTGGGCAGAACCTTCATCATGCCGGGTCAGCAACAACGCCGGAAATCGGTCAGGCAGAAGCTGAATGCGATCGAAGTAGAATTTCGCGGCAAGAATATTCTGCTGGTCGATGATTCCATCGTGCGTGGAACCACCAGCCGGGAAATTGTCCAGATGGCGCGTGAAGCGGGTGCCAATAAAGTTTATTTTGCTTCAGCTGCACCACCGGTACGTTTTCCTAATGTTTACGGTATCGATATGCCAACCCGTCAGGAACTGATTGCAACAAATCGAACCGATGAGGAAATATGTCGTGAAATCGATGCGGATTATCTGGTTTATCAGAATCTGGATGCACTCAGACAGGCAATTACTCAGGTCGATCCACGAATCAAAAATTTTGAAACATCCTGTTTCGATGGACGATATATCGCAGGCAATATCACTCAGGAATATCTCTGCAGAATCGAATCACAACGCAACAATCCCGGCCTGTCTCAGGGTGAGCGTACCACTCAGCTTGATTTAGCTCTGTTATCAATGGATTAATAATAAAAGAACACTCATGACGAACGATCTGGATCCGGAAACACTGGCTATTCATACCGGTGTTCACCGCAGTCAATTCAATGAACATTCGGAATCACTTTACCTGACCTCGAGTTTTGTATTTGACAGCGCTGCTCAGGCTGCAGCGCGTTTTTCCGGACAAGAGCCCGGTAATATCTATTCGCGTTTCACTAACCCGACCGTGACTGCAATGCAGGAACGACTGGCCGTTCTGGAGGGTGCAGAAGCCTGCATCGCTACTGCTTCCGGTATGTCTGCCATCCTCACCAGTGTCATGGGTCTGCTGTCTGCTGGGGATCATATCGTTGCTTCGCGCAGTCTGTTTGGGTCTACCGTCAGCCTGTTCAACAATATTCTCAGCCGCTTTGGTATTCAAACGACATTTGTTTCAGCAACGGATCCCGCTGAATGGCAGGCTGCAATCAGGCCCAACACCAGGCTGTTTTTCCTGGAAACACCTTCCAATCCACTGACCGAGATTTCCGATATTGTTGCACTGGCAGACATAGCTAAAAAAGCTGGCGTGTGGCTGGCAGTGGATAACTGTTTCTGTACGCCGATCATACAGCAGCCACTCAAGCTGGGTGCGGATCTGGTGATTCATTCGGCGACAAAATATCTGGACGGGCAGGGCAGAGTACTGGGGGGGGCCATCTTGGGCAAACGTGATTTACTCATGGACAGTGGCATATTCAGTTTTCTGCGTACTGCCGGCCCGAGCATCAGTGCATTCAATGCCTGGATCATCCTGAAAGGGATGGAAACATTGAATCTCAGAGTGAAGGCGCATTCCGATCATGCACTGGAAGTCGCACGCTGGCTGGAAACCCATCCCCAGGTGGAGCGTGTGTTTTATCCCGGCCTGCCATCACATCCGCAACATGAGCTTGCGATGCGCCAGCAGAAAACAGGAGGGGGTATCGTTTCGTTCGAGGTGAAAGGCGGCAGGGAAGCTGCCTGGCGGGTCGTCGATGCCGCCCGGCTGATGTCGATTACAGCCAATCTTGGCGACACCAAAAGTACATTGACGCATCCTGCTACCACGACTCACGGACGCATCAGTCAGGAAGCGCGCGAAGCTGCCGGAATCAGGGATGGTTTGCTGCGTATCGCGGTAGGTCTGGAATCACCGGATGACCTCAAGGCTGATCTTGCTTGCGGATTGCAATAAACGTGTGACGCGCGATTACTACAGATTTCACGGTTCTGCAGAATTTGATGCCAGCTCTAAAACTGGCTTCTCACTCAGTGCTGCCATACTCCTGGTTTTTTCCACTTCATCATGGTAAATGATTATCTCGAAAGGATATTGACTGCGCATGTCTATGACGTTGCCAGCGAGACACCCCTTGATTTCGCTCCGTCATTATCTGCTCGTATCCATAACCGCGTATTGCTCAAAAGAGAGGACATGCAGCAGGTTTTTTCGTTCAAGCTGCGCGGTGCCTATAACAAAATGGCTAGGCTTTCTCCGGATGTACTGCAACAGGGCGTGGTGGCCGCTTCAGCGGGTAATCATGCGCAGGGGGTGGCACTGGCCGCACAGAAGCTGGGTTGTTCTGCCACCATCGTCATGCCGGCTACCACGCCGCAAATCAAAATCAATGCGGTGATGGCCATGGGTGCAGCCGTGCTGCTTCAGGGGGATTCTTATAACGATGCCTACGAATATGCACGGAATCTCGCCGAAGAAAAAGAGGCTGAATTTGTCCATCCTTACGACGATCCCGATGTAATTGCCGGACAGGGTACGATTGCCATGGAAATTCTGCGCCAGCATCCGGGCAGGATGCATGCAATTTTTGTACCGATCGGTGGCGGAGGGCTGATTTCAGGCATTGCTGCGTATGTGAAACGGCTGCGACCGGATATCAAGGTGATCGGAGTTGAACCGGTTGATTCAAACGCCATGTATCGCTCCTTACAGGCAGGTTATCGTGTCGAACTCTCCCAGGTGGGGCTGTTTGCGGATGGTGTGGCTGTCCGTCTGGTAGGCGAAGAGACCTTCCGGCTGTGCCGTGAGCTGGTAGATGACATCATCCTGGTGGATTCGGATGCCATTTGTGCAGCGATCAAGGATATTTTTGAAGATACACGCTCTATTGTTGAGCCTTCGGGGGCACTTTCAGTTGCCGGATTGAAGGCATACGTCAAACAAAAGAATTTGTTGCACGAGGTCTTGGTTGCAATTGCCTCTGGCGCGAACATGAATTTTGACCGCTTGCGTCATGTGTCCGAACGCGCAGAGCTTGGTGAACAACGGGAAGCCATCCTTGCGGTCACGATTCCTGAGAAACCAGGCAGCTTCAAGAAATTCTGCAATCTGCTAGGTGCTCGTAATATCACCGAATTCAATTACCGCTATGCGGATCCCGAGATGGCGCACGTCTTTGTCGGCGTATCGGTGCGAAATCGTGAGGAGTCGTTGCATTTGATCCAGATTCTGCAGGAAAACGATCTGAAAACCGAAGATATGACCGATAACGAAATGGCCAAGCTGCATATCCGCCACATGGTGGGTGGGCGCAGCAGAGAAGTCATGTATGAAATCCTGTATCGCTTCGAATTTCCAGATCGCCCGGGTGCGCTCATGAATTTTCTGAATCAGATGAGCGACCACTGGAACATCAGCCTGTTTCATTACCGTAATCATGGCGCTGATTTTGGCCGGGTGCTGATAGGCATACAAGTCCCGCCGAAAGAAAAACAGGAATTCAGGGAGTTTCTCGATAAGCTGGGCTACAGCTTCTGGGATGAAACCGACAATCCTGCTTACCAGCTTTTCCTCGCCTGACATGGTTTGTCATCGGGATCACTGCCATGAGCGTTTTACAGTCTTCGTTCATTCCGCCTTCTCGATTTTCCAGCTTTGAATTGCGATCTCCTGCATCCATCCGGTTGTGGATATAGGTGGTCTGATCCTGTGCTGTTACCCAGTGTCACCGTGGTACGCCGGGAGAAATCATCGTAAGCGTAAGTAGCCAGATTGACCGTGCCGGTTTCTTTGATCGTCGTTGGACACGATTGAGCGCGTTATAAATGGTAGTGGCATAGAACGTCATCTCCGGCCAGGTGAGCCAAGAAAAATAGGGGACAGATCACGATTTCACCACAACCCGCTTGCTGCAGCCCCAGGAGAATCCAAAACCGTAGTCTGTCCTTTTTATCCCCTTGCATATCGATTATCGGTATCTTCACTAGTATTGAGGAATAATACCTGGGCAGGAAATTACTGGATCATTACAGTATGGGTAAATGACAGGGCTTTTGATCGATTCCTGTCCCTCATGTGGTAATGAGACAGAATCGATCTAATATAGCCTACGTCACATAAAATGATTTTATTTTAAAGAGTTGCTCAACGGTTTGGTTTTGTTGTTTTCTGATTGTTTTAGTTTGAGCCCATTTGTGCTCAATGGGATTAAGGTCTGGTGAATAGGCA
>Ga0206106_100239_pt1 | contig 72321 bp, 60 predicted proteins | sample 1B1ome_FD_148677 | JGI IMG/M metagenome (GOLD analysis project Ga0206106, IMG submission 148677) | Enriched microbial communities from leaf-cutter ant dump, University of Wisconsin, Madison, United States - 1B110A | ecosystem: Environmental > Terrestrial > Nest > Insects nest > Nest dump | place...
CATTGAAAGAAACGAGGTTAGAGATGATCGCTGAAAAACTTCAGCGTTCGCGCGATGTGTTGGCCCCAATAGGACCAGTTGTGTCCGCCGGGGAACTCTTCATAAGTATGGCGGATGCCTTGCTCGTCCAGAGCGCGGTGGAGAGTGCGGTTATGTTCAAGGAGAGGATCTTCCGTGCCGCAGTCAAAGCGGAACGGGGGAAGGCGGTTTCCATTAACCAGCATCGTATCGAGTACCGACGCATCGGTTTCCGAAGCTCCGAAGTCTGCCACCGATTCCTCCATGAAGGCGTTTAACTGGTCTAAATGCGTGAGCGACGAATGCCCTGCCACTGCCCGGAAACGGGAGGGATATTTCGCCCCGAGTCGCAACGCGCCAAACCCTCCCATGGAAAGCCCTGCCATGAAATTCGCCGAGTTTTCCGTGATTGCTCCGCCTGCGCCAAGGCGGGCTGCCTGCGGCACTTCTTCAATAAGCCATTTTTCAAAATCCCGACCATCGGCATGCCGGACATAGCCGCTGCCGTCTCCGAACAGTCCGTCTGAGGGCATGGCAAGTGCCATCGGAGCCATTTCCCTAGTCTTTACCATTCGGACCAGGGTTCGATGAACCCCGCCGCTGCCTGTCCATGCCCAATGACTGCCATAGACACCGTGTAACAGGATGACGAGCGGCAGATTTCGCGTCTGTACCGCTCCATCAGGGATGAACAGGGTGAGATCGCCGCGCCCTCTCAGCGCACGACTTTTGACGGTGATCTGGCGCAACCCTTCGCTCTCAAAGCGCAGATCGGAGATTTCAACCGTGCGAAAGGAAGTTTTCATGGAAAAACAATCACGCCCTTGCAGTTTTTCCCATCGAGCATGTCCTGAAAGGCATTTCCCAACCCGTCGAGGGGATAGGTCCGGGTCACCATTTCGTCGAGGAGGAGTTCGCCTTTCGCATAGAGCGCGAAGATCCGGGGGAAATCAATGCCGGGCGTGCATTTGCCATAGAGCGGATTAACATAAATTTTGTCCCACTCGAAGAGACTCATATCGAAGTCGATGCGCTGCTCAATGCCGCTCATCTGCACCGCCATCCCGCCATTGCGCACAAAGGCCAGCGGCGCAGCCCCAAGCTTCGGATTCGCCGTGCTTTCAAAGCAGTAGTCCGCGCCGCGTCCGCCGGTCAACTTCCTGACCTCCCGGGCGACTTGCAGCAATTCGTCATCCCCCGGCGGAACCTGAATCGTGTGTGTCGCTCCGAATTGTTTCGCCGTCTCAAGCCGATGAGCTTTGCGGGCCACTGCGATGATCTGATCCGCCCCTGCAATACGTGCTCCCTGAATCGCATTAAGCCCAACCCCGCCAACGCCAAGCACCACCACACTGGAGCCTGCCTGAACGCGAGCGGTATTCACGACTGAGCCGTAACCGGTCATCACACCGCAGCCGACAATGGCTGCTGAAGGAAACGGGATGTTTGTGCAAAGCGGCGTGACCGCTTGCTGACGCACAAGCGTCAATCCGGAGAGTGTGCCGAGATTGAAGGAGCGATCCACCGGTTCGCCATTGAGCGTCGTGCCTTCCGGATGCGCATGGCCCGGTGTGCGTTCAAACGCGGTGGCGGGGCGGCTGGTTTCGCATAACGAGTGGTTCCCCAAAAGGCATTGAAAACATTCACCGCAGGGAATCGCCCAATTGAGAAGGACATGATCGCCAGCCCGAACGTGACTCACACCTTCTCCGACTTCCTTTACGATCCCGGCACCTTCATGCCCAAGAACGAGCGGACGCTTCCACGACATGGAATCCCAATCGGTATGGCACAAGCCCGCCGCTTTGATCTCTACGAGCACCTCGCCGGGCCGTGGCGATCCTACTTTGATCTCTTCGAGGGTAAAATTTCCACGGCCATCCCCGATGGCCGCTTTGGTGGTGAATTTCTTGTGGGACGAAACGTGGGAGGAGGGAGAATCGTTCATGAAACAATGAAGTGTATTCCCCAATCTTAGCTTGCGAAGACGGCACTCACCTCGCCCTGCTTATCAAAAACCGATACGAATTTGTCATTTACTGAGAATTTTAGTATTAGTTTGAAATGAAGCCTACGCTCGAAGCACCCAGTTCGACCTTGAAAGTCACCGGTCTGATCGCGTTCGAGCGGCGCGACAGCTCGTTTGCGTGGAACTGGCATTATCATTCCGAACTGGAGCTAACGTGGATTGGGGAAGGACACGGCACCCGTCTGGTCGGCGATCATTCCTGCCCTTATGGACCGGGGGATCTGGTGTTGATCGGCTCCGACCTTCCCCACACATGGTTCTCCGAGCAGCCTTCCCGGAGCAATCAGGCTGTTGTCGTGCAGTTCCGTCCGGAACTTTTTCCGGAAGCACTGCGGCAGCTCCCGCCATTTACCCCCATTGCCCGGCTTTTGCATGAAGCGCATCGCGGAGTTCATTTTCCAAAGGAAACGGCAGAAAGAGTGAACGCCCGCCTTGGACGGTTGATCGGCATAGAGGGGCTCCAATGTTGGCTCAGTCTCGCCGAGATTCTCCACGAACTCGCATCCGAACAAAGTTGGGAGATTCTGGCTTCGGCCCGCTATCAGCACCGTCGTTCCCACAAACTCAACTCGCGTCTGGAACGGGTCACTGAGTATCTTGAGAAACATTGTCGGGAAGAAGTCTCCCTCACTCAGGCGGCCTGCATCGCGGGTTTAACCCCCAGCGCGTTTTCACGATTTTTCCACAAGATGACCCACCGGACCTTTACCAGCTACCGGAATGCGTGCCGGATTCGCGAAGCCTGTCGTCTTCTTGACGAAACGGACCTCTCCATCACCGAGATTGCCTTCACCTGCGGCTTTGGAAACCTCTCGAACTTCAATCGCCGCTTCCGCGAAGAAAAGCGGATTACCCCACGCGAATATCGCCATCAGTATAATCAACTGACATAATCAGGTTTTTAGGAAGGACAGACCATCAGGCAATCATTGGCAGTGGACACGGTTAGAATTCCATCCGGCGTCAGACGGGTCTTGATGGCCTGCCGGATGGCATCGCCAATGAATTTCTGAGCCGTCTTCTTCATCGGCCTCGCTCCAAGCGTTTTGTGGATACCGTGTCGTATCAGAAATTCAAATGCGGATTCGGAAACGGTGAGGTTGAAACCCTGCTGCCGGAAGCGGTTTAGTTCGTCGGAAATAACAAGTTGACCGATCTCCCGTTGTGTCTCCGGGGACAGCGGCCTGAAAACGATTTTCTCGTCGAAGCGTCCGATGAGTTCGGGACGGAAAACGCGGTGAAGCTCCGAAAGGACCGCCCGTTCCAAGGTGGCAAACGGAAGCCGCGTCGGACGCAAAAGCTGCTGAGAACCGATGTTGCTGGTGGCGACGATATAGAATCCCGAGAGATCATAGGTGCAATGGTCGGCGAGTGTGATGCGGGCAGCATCGAGCATTTGGAGAAACAGATCCCAGATCAAACGATGCGCTTTTTCGATCTCATCGAACAGAAGGACGCCCCTCCGGTGCCCGGCCAGAACTTTTCCGAGTCTTCCGGGACTGCCGGTTTCATCGCCCATGAACAGTTTCACATTGTCCAAGTGAAGGAACTCCGACATGTCGAACCGGAAAACGGTATCATCACCGAAGAGATAGCGGGAAAATTCCAGCGTCAATTCCGTCTTTCCCACGCCGGTAGGCCCGAGAAAGAGGAACGATCCAAGCGGCTTGTCAGCGGGTTGTAATCCAAGCTGGCCGCGTTCCAGTACGGAACAGACGCGCGAAATGGCATGGCCTTGTCCTTTAATCTTGGAAAGCAAATGCGGTTCAAGGCCGTTGAGTTTTTCAATGAGGGTCGTGTTCATGAGACGGTGACGGGTTTGGGGCGGTGGGTTTCCCGTGAAGCCACTGCAAAATGGCGTAGTCCGGTCGGAGATTGAGAAACCATTTCGGATACAGACCGTCCGGTTGAATCGGGGGAATCAACCGTCTGCGGAACGGCTTTTCACAATGCCGGATGACGGCGGCGAACTTTGGCAGTTTCCGCAACTGATACGGCTCGAAGAACGGTTTGATCTTTCGCTGGTAGTTGTAGGACTTCCGGCCCGCAGCCCACCCCCATGATTTCTCCACCACCTCGCGCTCACCGATGTTCTTGGAGGCGATGACAGCGGAATCATGGTTCGCCACGGTAAAGATCAGTTCGTTGCTCAAATTCAGCATGAGAACGTCCGCATGACGCTTATCGAGTGAGCCATGAATCGACGTGTAAGCCTGCGTGGCAAGAACGATCGTGGCCCGCGCTTCGCGGATGACGCCTGCCGCCCGGTGATCAGCAAAAGCGGATTCCGCGCCGGTAATGATTTCCTGTCCTTCATCGGCAAACAGAACAATGAGATTATCCTTCTCCCGTTCCTCGGCGGGTTTGTCGAACCGGCTCAGGGCATGGAAGTAATAGGAGAGCTTCAGGATGGTATTGATATAGAGCCGTTCGCTCTGAAACTTCTGGGGCATGGCGATACAAACGATCTTTCCGGCGTCGATTTTGGAAACGGCAAAGGTCGGCTCGTTCGCGCAGAAAACCTCGGAGATTTCCGGGTTCATAAAGAAATCGAGATAATTGCTGATCGTCCCTTGGACACCGCCAAGCTGTTCCTCCGGCTGGTCGAGATAACCACGAAAAGCGGAGATCAAATCGAGTGAATGTTGGTCGCCTTTCTTCATGAGCGTTTCGAGGGCGGCATTGGCATCCTCCGCGCTAAGCAACAGGCGGTGAATGTTCGGAATGGTGACATACGCCTCCATGTGCCGAAGAATTTCAAAGCCGGTCTGAATGGCGAGTTGGGACTTGGTGGAGAAGAACGGATTTCCTCCGCGTCCGCCCGTCAGAGAAATCGCCGTATCCACGATGACTTTTGCATAGGTGGAAGCAGGGACATCCGGATTGCCGGTGATGTTAATCGTGTTCGGAGGACGCCAGAGCGCATCTTCACCCGCTGGCCGGGTTTGCAGCAAAACCAGATCGTGGCTGCGTCCGAAATGTGCAGCCATTTTGACGAGGATTTCCCAATACAATCCCTTTTGATCGAGACAGATTCCGCCCCAGTTTTTGACGTTTTCAAAAATCTGAAAGGCGATGGTATTGATGGCGCATTGGGTTTTACCGCTGCCGGTTCTCCCGGTGATGAGCCAGCCGCGAACAAAGTCTTCCATCGTCCACGACAATCCACCGATCCGGAGTACGATTTTTCCGGAATGATCGGTTGCAAGCAGACTCCACGCGGCGAATCCCGCACAAAGGCCAACGACGATCCACGAATGCGGCGGTGCGAGAAGAAAGTATCCGGCCAGTCCGCCTGCAATGCACAAAAGGTAAAGCACGAGATCAAACATCTTCGGTAACAGGTTTGGGATTGAGGTTAGAAACCAGGAAATCGAACAGCCGATGTTCCGGGTCAGAGATACTCTGCGTGTATCCTTTGAAATTGACCGTGGTGACGGCGGCACCGTCCTCGAAGTTCTGGTGGGAGAATCCGTCTACGCTGGCGAGCCGGAAGACGAAGTTCTCGCAGAGAACAAAATCAGAGACCTTGCCGGTGGCGCTGACGAGACGCTTGGGCATTTCGATTGGCATAGGAATAGAATCCGTAGATTTGGGAGTAGCGTTTGTGATCAGCGCGGTAGCGGCGTTTAATCCTGAAAAGAAGGCTCTGCATTTCCCGCAACGAACGGCGGTCGATATTGGCAGCGAGTTTTTCCACCGTACGCGTGAGCTTCGGCTTGCGTTGGCCAAGCAGACGCGAAACGAATTTTGCGTCCCGTAGCGCTGCCAGAAAGCGCCGCTTTGCAGCAATGGCTGATTCCAGATTGCGGATGCTTTGATAGGATTGTTGCAACCGGATGGCCTCGGCAGTCTGCGCGTTTTGCAATGCCTGCATGTGGGCCATGTTGAGTCGTGGAACGAACACGATCTTGTCAGAGTCTATCCGGCGGGAGACCGCCTGCTCAATTTCCTGGGGCGAGCGGAGAATTTTTTCCCACCGCTGGTTTTCCTGCTCAAACCATGTACGGATATGATCCATCTGCCGCTTATGCTTGCCGTCTTTGACCCGCGACGTGCTGCACCCGACATAACGCCCGTTCGCCGTGCGTGGACAGAGCGCAATATGCGCATGAAGCTGCGCGGTATCGTGATGCAGTCCGTAGGCGTAACCGATGGAATCACCGGGATGAAATTTTTCGGCAAACTTCCGCATGACTTTTTTCAGACTGGAATGCAAAACCTGATCGGGATTGAGACCCGCGGCGACCAGCGCGTCGTGTTGTTGTTTCGACATTGAGAAAATCAACCGATGGGCGATGACCGGTTGGCGGGCCTGCGACGGATAGTTCTTCAAATGATTTTGCCAGGCCTCGGTGATGCGGTGTTTGCGTTCCGTATTGGAAAGTCGCGTAGGCGAGGTGCTTGTACCGTTAGGATTGCGGCGAATCTCGTGATGCAGGAATCCTCCCGCGTGAACTTGCCCAAGCGTCTCTTTGGACGCATAATCGGTGAAACCTTTGAGCTTTTTTCCGACCTGCTGCTCCATGTCGGCACGTTCACGCAACGAAACCTTCCGGCCTGAAGTTTCATCGAGATATTCGAGATCCAAACGTCCACGAGCAGTGGACTTTTTCGCGAAGATTTGCCCGTTTTTCATGCCAGTAAGTCGAGAACTTCCAGTGCGTGGTTGAGTTTACTTTCGAGCCGAGCGATGACATCCGGTCGAAGGACATCCTTGGTCGAAATGGAAAAGACAAGGGCCTCGAAAGTTTCCGGTTTTGTTTTGAACCCGAGTTCCTTGTGAAGAGCGTCAAATCGGCGTTTCGACTCGGCGGTGATGACGAGGTCAAGGCGGGCGGTTTTAATTTTGGGAATACGTGACATACGATGGATGGGTTTACTGATGGGATGGATTGAAAAAAGATGATCCCTCCGAAGCGGGCCTGACCCGCGTAGGAGCAGCGGGAAAATAAGCGTTAGCGACCCGTCCGCACTTTTTCCGGAAAAAAGTGCTATCCTGTCGGTCGTCTGGAACGGGAAAAACGACCGCCAAGGTCAAAAGCCCAGCCAGTCGGACAGGGTGAAAAGAGGAGTCCCGGAACTTGTTTCCGAGGACTCCGGGCGAGAGGTCGAGAGAGGTCCAGCCGCCGATTGGAGCAGGGACGGAAGCGGAGCGAACGCCCTGAATCAATGGGCGGCAAGGGCACAAGTTGCCCTGACAGGTGAGCTGGTTGGTCGTGGGCGTCTTCGCCATCGGACAACGAGCGGGGTGAAAGCGCGGGTGCGCCATGGGGGAGAGGAAAGGGTTCATAAGCCCATGCCCCGTTTGTGCAATTGCCCAGGCTGCCGCTTGAAAAACTCCTGCTGGCTGTGGGTGATCGGGCCGCGTGGAGTTTGAATGCCGCTTGGAATGGTCAAAGGTTGGGCGACTTCCGTTGCCTCCTGAACGGGTTGCGCCGCTTCGCTGACAGCTTCGGTTTGATCCGGTTTCGCGCGGAGGAAGAAGCCACGGCGGCACTCTCCCGCAAGTAAACCGGCCTCGCGGGCAGTCTCCACCTCGGCCCGACTCATCATGGCGGTGAGCTTGTCAAAGGGGATGGTGCGGGTGAAATCCTTCCCGCCGTTTCCCCAATTATCCAGCACGGTCACGGAGACCTTGTTGACCTTCTGGATCAAGGACCAGCCCCCACGAGGCGATGCCCAGCACTTGCAGGCCCCGCCGACTTGCGGCGCGTTTTTGTCGGCCTCAATGCCGCCATCCGCCTTGAGCATAGCCCGTTCGTAGGAAAGCCGATGGTCATAATGCTTCAGCCAACGGTCGGCCCAAGTGATGATTTTCTCATGGCTCTGGACGGCCTTGGCAGCGATTTCTTCTACTTTCGGTTGCGGATCACAACGTCCTTGGGTGGCGTCCCAAAGGCTGATGCCGCCCGGCCTGCCTTCCGTGGGGCTGGCAAATCTGCTGTGGTCATAGCTGGCGATGTTGGCCGCCTCCTCCATGGTCAACCCTGGCTTGCTCCATGCCTTGATGAACCGCTCGGCCTCGGATTGATTCCGCTGCATCTTCCGCTGATCGGCTTCGATCTTCCTGATGCGCCGGGCGCGGACATCGGGCCGTTCCTTGTATTTGGCGGTGTGGATTGCAGCCTCGGCGCGGTCCGTCCAGTAGTTTGACGTGTCCCACATTTTGATGCTCTTGCGCATTCCTTCGCCGATACGTTGGGCGTCTTTTCGGGCACGTTTTTCGCTGTGGTGACCGACAAGGATAGGTTGGCCGAAGGGGATATTCTCCGCGATGGAATCCACTTTTTTGCGGGCCTGTTCAGCGTCTTTCGCCCGGTTTTCGCTGTAATGGTCGAACCGTTCGGCCCGTTCCTCGGCGCGTTTAACAAGGGAGGTATCCTCGTCGCCAATCTCGCCGCAAAGCTCCATAAGCAGGTCGGCCCGCTTGGGTGTCCACATCGGTGCGACGAATAACTGCTGCCGGGGTGCCCAGGAAAATCCGGTGGCTTTCAGCCGGGAATAGGTTTCGGAATCGAGCCGAGTCGTCGAATAGAGACGCAGCTTGTTATCTTCGGGAGAATAGGTGGCGCTTAAATCCATAATGACAAAGGGCTTTTCTTGAGAGGCCGAAAGAGGTGACGCGGGAGTTTCACAAACGGTTTCGGTTGGCTCATGATTCGCCTCGGCTAGAGTTTGTTTTGGGTTCAATGATGATTTCCCCGAACTGCGCTTTTGGAAGGTTGCCGCAGTTCACGCTCCGGTTCCGTGTCCGGACTCCTTCAATTTTGCAGTCTTTGAATAGACTTCTGGTGAAGGGAGAATCGTTTAACGTGAGCAACCAACTTCCCTTGAGCTTGTCCAGATGACCGCGCAAGCCGCACATTTGCTCCTCGGTCCAACCAGCGTAGTTGGCTGCTTTGGAATGAAGATAGGGCGGATCAATGAAGAAAAAGGTCTCCGGGCCATCGTAGAGTTCGAGGCATCGTTCGTAGGAAAGATTCTCCACACTTACCTTATCCAGGCGCTTGTTGAGTTCCTTCAGGTTTTCCACAATGCCCTCCCGCGATGCCATTGCGCCTCCTCCTTTTCGGGCCACGGCATAGCTCGTCATTCCTCCGGCGAAGGAAATCCGGTTTCTGATGAACCAGCGTCCGACTCGTTGAATCTCGGTCAGGCCCGGCTGGGCAATGAAGTCGAAAAGGTTCCGGCGTGAACTTAAAATCCATTCGATCTCATCCAGAAGCGCTGATGAATGATACTGGACGCACCGGTAAAGACTCACCAAATCGCCATTAAGATCGTTGACCACCTCCGCCGGACTTCGTTCTTTGGCCAACAACACGGCCATCCCCCCGACAAACGGTTCGACGTAGCAGGTATGCTCAGGAATCCGTGGAATGATCTTTGAAAGAAGGAGGCTCTTTCCTCCCGGCCAACGCAGGATAGGTTTGTATCGTTTCATAATTTAATGGAAGGGGATCTTTTGATTCCAAATGACTGAACGAGATCTTCGTTCCAGTCCTTGTTCCGGGGGCAATCAGAGGAGAGGTTGAAGCCCGGCCAGTCGGCGGTGTCATCCCATGCCTTTTGCCAGCCGCGTTCTCCGGCAGCGTCGTTATCGAGTGCGACGATGAATCGCTGGCGACGATCATAGGCTTGGGAAAGCAACGCATCAGGAACGAAGGAACCGCTGCAACTCACCACCGCAAGCTGCTCGCCCTGTGCCGCATACAGAGTATGATAACTCAGTGCATCAATGGGCGACTCGACCGCCACGATGGATTGCGCTTCCCGGACATCACCCACGGCAAACCATGCGGTGAGCTTGTTTCCAAAGGTTGGGCGGAAGGCGGATGCGTGCCGGGTATCGCGTAAAGTTGCACCCGCAACCGCTTCGCAATCCGTGCGGTGAATAAAAACAAGGCTCGGATTCGGGCGATGATCGTTGGCGTAGATCGAACCACGTTCATGTAGTTCATCGACAATGGCAGGATGAATTTTTCGGGTTTCGACCAGATAAGCGCGGGCGACCGGCCAGTTCAGGTCATCCCGAACCGCGTATTTCGCCATGAGTTGCGGAAAGGGAATCCGGTCGGATTCACTCGGTTTTCCGGCAGGGAAGGCAATGCCGGTTCTCGAACCGATCACGGGTCGGAACCGATGGGCGAGAGTTTGGCAGGCAGCAAAAAACTTTTCGCCGCTCAGGTGCATTTGCAGGTCGATGGCTCCAGCCCCACCTGTTCCGGTCTTATTGTCAAACCATCGGGACCCGGTGACGACGATGTTGTAATGGTCACTCCGGACGCGAAAACTGATGCCTTCCGGTTTAAGGGAAAGGCCATGCCACTCCAGCAATTCGGGCAAGGGAATGGCCCTCAATTTGTCGATGGGCAGCGACATCCCGCCTCCCGGTTTGTAAGAGGGTGCGCTCATTTCCAGCCGATGGTATGGCGAAAATCCGCGACAAGATAGCCAACCGCCGACTGCGGAAATCCCACCAGTGCGCCGAGTTCCTCCAGCGTAGCTGCACCAATCAGGTCAGCCCGGACACAGTAAAGAACGATGGATGCACGGAGTCCCTTTTCCTCAACGGTGCTGCCCTCCGCCACCCAACCAAAAGTCCGGCTGAGCAGTTCGCAAACGCGTTGAACATCGCCATTGTCGTTCGGGAGGGGTTCAAGAAAGTCAACCGGATGGCGGCGCTCGGCGTGCCGAATATCGTTGTCGAGATGCGTTTTCATCCCCGCCATTGTGACGGCGGGAAGGTGTTCTCCTGTTCTCCGCTGGGAACAACTTTATTCCGGAAGATGGCGGAGGATAGCGTAGGTGCCGACAACCTTAGCTAGCATCTTGAATCGGTATTTCCGCCCTTCAAAGAGCCACGGCGCGTTGCGTTTGGCAAAATTCCGGGCGGTAGCCGATCAAATAAAATCAGTCGCCGCAAACGCTGTAAATCGACTCCTTCGGTAGTCGAGGTTATTTTGAACTGTGTTTCCGACAGCCACACGAAAGACGACGGCTATGGCATATCAGCAGGGTTGCCCGTTCATACTGTTCTGAGAGATCTATGATCCGATCAAAAAACTTCGGCAGCCTGTTGCGGCAGTGTTGAATATCCTCTCCCGTGACAAAATCGCGTGCTCCGGCTCTCCCAAAGGCTTGAAGGAGGTTTCTGCAAAACATCTGATTTTCAAAAACTTGCATATTGGATCGTCACTTGAGTGGATGGCAACCCTGACGGATTGGAATATGTTCGCTTACAGGAGGAAACCAAAGCTAAGGCTCGAGTGACGAGTGAGTGACCTTTAAGGTTTAGAATGGCTTGCAAGTTTGCTGAAAGAAGCCGAAAAGGTCCGAGTGCCATTGGGGACGATGAATGGATGAAAATTTCGATTTACCTCGACCGCCTCCGTCGTCAATTAAAATGCTTAAGGGAACCCAAAATAGATACTTGAAAAAATGCTCACAGAATCTTCATTTCTCTGGCTCGACGCCACGGCTTGGATGGCGCTCAGTACTTTTGCTGCACTAGCTATCTCTTTAGGAGTCCTTGATGGCATCAGAACCTGGTTTAGGAGGCCCAAGCTGGCCTTCCGACATGATCAATGTGGTGAATTTAGCTCGAATGTGAATGATGCATTTTGGCTCCGTGTTCCTGTGCAAAATGAATACTCGAAACGCTCTGCAAAAAATGTGGAGATTTTTATTGAAAAAGCAGCCAAGGTCACTCAGGCGGGATCAACGTCGATCCAAGGATTTGTTCCGATGCGCCTTAAATGGTGCAATACTGAATCCCCAATATGCGAGCTAATACCAGCGGGCTCATTTCGCCTGCTTAATATAGGATATGTAGAACTGCAGCCTCAGTTGCTGTTTGTCGGTGAGAGGGTACTGGTGGACTTTCCCTCATTTACATTTGCCGGTGAGGTTGCAACTGAGGCTCATGCGCCATTGGCATTAGGGGTGTTCGAACTGACATTATCCATTACTGCTGAGGATGTCCCCAGGACTTTCATTAAGGCGAGGGTTGTCATACGAAAACCAAATGAGGATCAAGGCCAGCCTGCTAAAATTGAACGAGATTAACGTAAATCGGCCAAAGGCCCTTCACAGCTATAACGCCGCCGGAATCTTCCATGAGGCCGATAATGTGATAATATAGTATATAGGAATTAGTTTAAATCCAGTACCAGAAAGGCAGGTGGGAACACTGATCGGCAAATCACTCAAAATCGATACGAACTTTCTTCAGCCACGGAATCCAGGCTAAATCATTAGGGCGCTTTCACGTGATTTAATCATCAACGTAAGAAAGTCGCCCGTGGCACAACATTCCCTTAGTTTGTTGCCGTCGAGCGGTATAATCAAAAGCTCGTCTCTCGATCCGCGCAGCATCTCCTTCGTTATTGTCTCCGCAAAACCGTTCCAGGAAACTAGAAAGCCAAGTGTGCAGCGGTGACTCCGATTCATCATTTTGAGGAGAAGCGAGTTGAATTCATTTTTTCCACACTTCCCTGCCCAATTTTTGCACTCTGCTAAAATCACATCGCCTTCTCGACGCAGTGGACCACACTCTGCATTATTTGTAATCCAAAGGTCAATTTCTTCACTCTCCGTGACGACTCGCTCAAAGACATTGAAACTTGGAACGGAGGCAAAGAGAGCAGCCATGAGCGCTTCAAGTGATTTCCCCTTCATCTCGTTGCTCTCAGCCTCATCCACCTGCTTTACCAATTTTATGAGGCGCTCTCTATGCGCACAGTTCGGCGGAGTTCCTGTATGCCTCTCAACCGTCAGTTTTATGAGTTCGCCGCTCTGCTGTATATTAGTAATTGCATTCGCAATGGCACTCTGCATTGCCGCCTCATCACCCTTCGGCGCAACCACCTTGAACTCTGCGTTTACGGCGAGAATGGCTTCTGCCATTTCTGGTTTGGGCTCGGGGCCGAGTGCCCGCAATGTTTTGTTGATACAGTGGTGGAGTATCTCCCATATCTCATTGCGGTCCAGCGCATCCCAGCCCGTAAACGAAGCCCATGGTTGTCCAAGCCATTCTTCGGTAACTTCTTCACCGATGTCGGCCTGAATTGCCAATCCCACGACGATTGGAAAGTAGGCTGTTTTGGTTTCCGCGTCCGCAATAAGCGGCTTAATTTCCAGAATCGTAATGAGGCGCACTTTGTGCCCATTGATATCTAGTGGCAGAAAAATCAACGGAGGCTCAATAGCAGCCAATTGTTCGGCAGCCTCCAAACTGATCGTCTTACCTTCCTCCATCGTTCCGTAGTCGATCGTTCCCGCGCCAAACGATCGAGGCCAGAAAAGCGCTCTATACGCTTTCTCTTGTTCTGCGGGATCGCTAATAGCATTCGCTGCATCAAGCGCCTCTGTACTGGTAGACGCTAAAAAGCCGTCGCCGCATTTCTCGAATGCCGAATGGTTGGTCCAGTCCTGAAGTGCTGCGATCTCAAGATGGCGCACCAACAAGCGGGACATTGCTGCCGACGTCTTCGCCGGGGTTGCCATATCTTCCCTGGTTAGGTGCCCCGTTTGGAGTTGGAAACGTGGCGCATCCATAGGGGTGTTATCTTCCCAAGTGCATTCCACAGGCAATCGCAATTCTACATATGGATTTTCCCAAGTGATCTCATGTTCGGAGCCATCTTCCAGAAAAGCCCGCAGTGAATGCAGCGTGCGATCAAGAATCCACAACAACACCTCCACCCGCCACTCAGGATGCTGTTTCTCCCAGCCCTCAAGAATCTGAGGAAAAAGATCAAGGCTTCGCCTCAGCTGAACTTCAGTATCGTCACAGGGCGGGTTTCTTGATGGAACTCCATTCGAAGCTAGGGTATTTGGATTACACATACAAGCTTGGAAGACTACTAGGAAATCAAAACTTCACCACTGTTGTCAAAGGTGTTAACTATTAGTTGCCAAAGGCGGTTGTCCACCGTTCGTAGACGGCGGCAAATTGGGATATATAAGGTTCCGCGTGTTCCCTTCAGATAACAAAAGGCAAAAATTTGCTCCATAATGTACTTTCGAAAGCTTTAAGGTTGCCTCCAGAGCATTTTTCCATGCGACTTGAAAAGGAAAATTAAAGTTTTAAATAGGTTGTTCTTAAGAATTTAAATATGCTGATCGGACCTGCGGCGCACATACCGCCACTGTTTACACTGGCACCAAGAGATGAAAGATCGTAAAAATATTGCGAAATTGATTTTCAATGAGGGCCCCCTTCCCAAAATCATGTTGAGATTCGCTGATACCGGAAATTCCCGGTATTACGGACGCATCAGGAGCCCAACGTGCTGAAGCGAGCTTGAGCTTTTTCTCATGCCGTTGAATCGCCGCAGCGATGGAAACACGGGCGGCCTCTACGTTTCCATCGAAAACATATCCGAGCATCGCACCCGCGCGAAGCCCACGGGAATAGCGACCGGACACGAAACACATCATGCCCTGCTCATCTTCAACGGGGCGGCTTGTATCGGAAGTTACGTATTCGGAGATAAGCGATTGCCAGCCAGCGTTTGGAAAGGTTACGTGAAGCCGTTTTGCCTCGATCGCGAAGCATGGCCATGGCTTGATTGTCCCTGTCGAGTAGATGAAACGCAAATCGAGGCGCCCAATCTTTCCGTCTGCATTCTCTTCATTAATCTCCCATACTTCGGTATCGAGATGCGTTGGCCGCACATTCAGTTCAGCATCGCGGCGGAGTTGTTTCCATAGGCGCGTTGTGAGTAGGTTCTCGTGCTCATTAGGCGATTGCTTTTTCACTGTTGCCATGCACCGTAGTATGCCTGCGAGAATGAATGGAATCTCGTCATCGGGAAATGGCTGCCGCCACACGTCAGGAACCGTGTTCATTTTTACGATTTTCGAGACTGTTGAATGGCAGCGTAAAAATCGGCGCTGTCGTTAAGTGCTGCGGTACGGGTCCAGCGGCCGCGTAGCGCTGGCTTTGCGATGAAAATACACGGGCCGTCGAACCACCACGTTTCGTCGTTAAGATAGACGAATGATCCGTTCGAGGTTGTTGCCCCTTTCTCAACGCGCTTCACCGCCTCGGCAAGTTCGCGCGAGAGTGGTGCGGTACGGAAAATTCCATGCGTTCCTGCCTGCTCGACTTTCAGTACCGCGAGCCCTACTTCGCTATCTACGCCCGCGGTGAGTTTCAATGCGAGTTGCTTTTCGAGCGACCACTCGCGCAAAGTTGTGGCGAGCATAGCGGCGTAGTCGTTGAGCCCCTCCGCTGACAATTTTTCAAGCGTTGGCATTGGTGTCTCGAGAGAACCCGGTGTATCGCTCTTGTCAAAAATGCTCCAGGTGTCCTCTACCAACGCGCGCTCTTGGTCGATTAGGCCAAAATATTCGTAAATTAATGGCTCGACTTTCTCCTGCATCTTCGCAGTTTCATCCGCCCAGACTGTAAGCCACTTCTTTCGTTCTTGCTCCGCGTTGCCTTCGTCACCATGGCGGAGCTTAAACAATTTTGGATTCAGGCTCGCCGCAAGGTCGACTGCCGATGCGGACATGCGTGTTTGCAGGGCTCGGAATTTGCTTGCGACGTCGCGGAGTAGTGTTGTGGCATTTGGTGCAATGGCCTCGTCATCGTCAGGCAGATAGAATGGCAAACAGAGCACTTCATCAAGATGTACTTTGTCGCGTTCCATACCGATGTTCGCGGAAGTGTGAAAAGCAAAATAGCGTGCGAGCCGCGAGCGGAGGTAAGCGGCAAGAAAAATAAGCTGATCTGCATCATCCTTCGGTCCGGCAATTGACTGTAAGGAATGCTGAAAGCGAACCGGAAAGTCGAAAAAAGTAGCCGTTGAGAAACCTTGATTGAAGAGCAAAAGCGGCGACTTGTAGATCGCCTCCGAACGTGGGCGATGCAATACATCAAGGCGATAGCCTCTTTTACGGAAGTATGCACCAAGTGTCGTGGTCAACTCGGCTGGCAAAAAGCAGAGGCCAGCCGTGAGTTCGGGTGTTACGAAGGCATCGGACTGCGGCCACGTCAAGGTCTTTGGTCTATCGGTCTTGCTCGTGAGGGTGAGTGGCTGGCAGCCCTGCCCAACCACCCAACGACGCTTGCTTTCCTTTACCTCGCGGTCAGTGCCGACATAGAATCCGAGTTTAGGTAGTGTAAAAAGGTGTTGGAGGAATTTCACATCGCGTAGCGTGCCCCAGAAGTGGCTTTTCCATGCCATTGTTGCGGCCTTCTTTTGGGTCGCACCGAGGAGTGCACGTAACGAAAGCTCTTTGCGGTCGGAGGGTGCGATCGGAATAACGCCTTGGCGTAAGTCCACGCGATCTACTTTGGGTGTCAGATATTCGATCACGTGCGTTTCAACTGCGGGAGAATTTGAATTAAAACGCGCAATCAGGCATGGGCAAACCGCGCCGGTAAAAAGGATAAATCGATAATCAGAGAGTTGAACGACTTTCTCAAGAGTTACTGCACGCAGCCATATGCTTTGAAAGGCATCGGTTTTGTTGAAGAACACCTTCGTTGGGAGCAGGAGTGTCGCCTTCCCATCGCGAGCGAGCAACGTCGGTGTACGCGCCATAAACTCGTGAGCGATCTGCTTCTTGCCGCGGCCAGCCCAGGGCGGATTGCCAACAATGCAATCGAAGCGTTCGCCTTCCTCCGCCGCCCACTTTTCCGCGATCTCAAAAAAATCAGCATTCCAGATTACTGGAATCTCTGGCTTTTTCGCGCGGCGATCAGAGAATTGCAGCAGGTTTGGCAGTTTGTTCGTTTCACTGCGTTGAATATAGGTGCGGATATCGTTTGGGCTGAAACGATCAAGGAATGCGAGGTAGAGGCTGAAGCACGCAACGCGGCAGGCTGTGGCATTCTTGTCTACACCGCGCAGGCACCCAAGTACTGCTCGCAACGCCTTGTCTTTGGTGTGATACGCTGCGGCTGTTCGGCGCTCAGCGGTAGTCTGGTTTCTGGCGCTCCACTCCGCTGCCAGACGATTAAAAAGAAGTACTAAAAAAATACCGGAACCGCACGAGGCATCAAGGAAGCGTCGACCAGCGAGCCGTTCGCAGTCTTCGAGTGCGACATCAAGCGTCAATTCAGCGAGAAAACGCGGCGTGTAATACGCGCCATCTTCGCGTTTCTTCGAGACATTTTCATTCTCGAGGAAGTTTTCATAAATGGCGCTGATCGTTTCGACTGGAATAAAGCTGAAGTCATAGGCCCAGAAACCGAGTGTCCGCTGGCTCTTCCCGATGTCGTGACCGGCGAAGAAGTCCCGCACAGTTTTGAGATGAGATGAGTGAACCGAAAGCCGCTCGGCATTGATGCCAATGTCATCGAACATGCTGCCGTTGAAATCCCGCTTAAGCTGAGGGAAGAGCCGCTTATAAAGCCGGTCCAGCACTTCGTCATCTCCGCCGGTAAGAACGTCCTGTAACGTCTTCCATGGTTGGCGTGGGAAGTATTTGCTCTCATTCAATACTACGATGCCGCGGTCGATAAGGTAGCAGGTGAAAAGCAACCGCCCCAGGAAAGCGTGAGCAGTCTCCACATCAAGCTTATGAGCACCGCGCGTCAGTTCATTTCGTACGGACGCGAGTTGGTCGAGCAGATAGGCATCCACCATTTCACGTGGATCGAACTTCTTTGCCACCGCTTTTCGATCCGAATTGTGTCGGCGATAAAATTGTCCCGATGCCACTTGCCTGCAAAGCGTGTGATAGGCATGGACCGCATCTTCGCGATGAGCGCGCAACGCCTGTGCCGCAAGATCGAGTTCCTCAACGAAGCTATCAAGCGGCGCAGCACCATCGCTCTGCGCCACCGTCATCGGTCGCGGCACGACCATGCCGGAGAAGATACGCGTTTTTTTGCGATCTACGAGCACGAGCAGTGTGGCAACGCCCTGATTCCAAAGCCGTTGCTGGAGAATGTGAACTTCTTTGGGTGAAAGCTCACTGTCATCTTCACGCAGATAGACCGTAGGGATGCCGCGCACGACGAGCACCCCGTCGAGTTTCAACTCGTCCCAAGCGCGGATGAGGAGATGCTGATAAGCATCAAGATCGCGCCGGGCAAATACGTCCGCGAGGCTTCGCAGGTACATGATGCCTGCGGGCGGTTGCGGGAATGGGGATGGAGTTGAGCCTTTCATTTGCGCAGACGACGGATGATCGCACATGCGACGCCTTGGATTTTTAAATCCCAAGCTGGAATCGGATCGGGATAACGAGGGTTTTCGGCATGTAGCCACGCTTTGCCATCACGCCGCAGAAAAGTTTTTAGCGTTGTCTCATTGTCAATGAGCGCCGCAACCACGTTCTGGTGCTCTGGCGTAGCACTACCATCCAACAGAACGATGTCGCCATCAAAGATATGTCGGCCTTCCATGGAGTCGCCTTTCACGGTAAGAGCGAACGCATTTTTTCGATTGCCAATGCCGAAGGATTCGAGATCAAGGTTGAACCGTGTCGAGGAGTCCGGTATCGCCTCAATTGGCACGCCTGCGGGAATTTCACCAAGCAGCGGTATGTCGTTCGAACGATGGAGCAATCGAATGCCTCGAGCCTGCTTACGGTCGCGAACGATGTAGCCCTTTTTCTCGAGTGCATTGAGATGATCGGTTGCCGCTTTCGGACTTTTGAATCCAAAGCAATCACAAATTTCCCGGCATGTTGGCGCGCTTGCACCTTCATCGTGACGTTTTTCGATGAAGCGCAAGATATCCGACTGGATCTCTGTGAGCAAGGCTGTCATGCTATACGGATGTATAGCCCGCGGAGGGCTAAAAGCTCAAGCATGCTTTTATTTTTTTTGCCATGCTCTTCGTCCGCATGTAAACCGCCTAACCCTAACGGGATTCGAAATCGCGGATGATTTCAATGAGATAGAGCAAACAGGAGGGTGTCCCGCACTTTCGAGTGGGTGTCAGTGGGTGTCTGGGAAACCTCTCTTCCCTTGGGGACGTGAAGAGAAACGGCACGACTCCGGTTCGGGCAGTGGCTGGTTCAAAACTCCTCATACTGATGAATGCACCCCGCTCGTCCCGCTAAACCCCGGACCTTTGTGCCCTTCCAATGTAGGAGCAGCATTCTCCTGAAATTCAAAATCAGCATGGAAACCTAAAAATGGATAGACCTAAAAACCTAAAAATGATACACCTCAAAAAGCTAATAATCGTACAAACCGAAAGTCGCAAATCATGGCCACTCCCGCTGAAAAACTGGCTCGATCCCTTGAACTCCTGAACCATCTTCAGGGAGAAAATGGAGCCGCAGCCATCCGTTCGAAAGATTTATCGCGCACGGACCGGGAGCGATTGCTTGCCAATGGCTTCCTTCAGGAAGTCATTAAAGGGTGGTACATTCCTGCCCGACCCAACGAGCCCAGAGGAGAAAGCACTGCCTGGTACACTTCCTTCTGGCGTTTTTGCGCCGCCTATCTTCGAGAGCGCTTTGGTGAAAAATGGAGTCTCTCACCTGAACAATCCCTCAGCCTCCATGCGGGAAACTGGGCCGTTCCGAGGCAGCTTCTGGTTCGTTCGCCAAAAGCAGGCAACAAAGTGACCGATCTGCCGCATCACACCTCCCTATTGGATGTCCGGGCACATCTCCCCGAGGCTGGGGATATTGAGGAGAAAGACGGCCTTCGTCTTTTCTCGCTGGAAGCAGCGCTCATTGCCTGTGCCCCCGGTCATTTTTCCCGGAATCCGGTCGATTTCCGTGCGGCCCTGTCCATCATCAGGGACGCCTCCGGCTTGCTTGCACGCCTGTTGGAGGGCGGACACAGCGTCGTTGCTGGTCGTCTTGTCGGAGCTTTCCGAAACATTGGGCGGGAACGCATTGCCGACGATATTGTCAAAACCATGTCTGCTGCCGGATATGTCGTTCGGGAAAACGATCCCTTCGGCGATATTCCGGCCATCATATTGGCCCAGCGGGAGGTCTCGCCGGTTGCCAATCGTATCCGGCTACTGTGGCAGACCATGCGCCAACCGATTATCGACCATTTCCCGACCGCGCCCGGCCTTTCCCGTGACATCGAAGGCACCCTGAAGCAGGTGGATGACGTTTATGTGGCCGATGCTTATCATTCACTCTCCATCGAGGGATACCGCGTCACCCCGGCATTGATTGAAAAAGTGCGGAACGGCCAATGGAATCCAGACCGGGACGAGGAAGATCGCAATCACCGCAATGCCCTCGCCGCGCGTGGGTATTGGGAAGCTTTTCAGTCCGTTCGCTCCAGTCTGGAAAAAGTCCTGACAGGAGCAAACCCCGGCCACATTGCCGACGAAGATCATGGCACATGGTACCGGCAGATGTTCGCCCCAAGCGTCACGGCTGGCATTCTGCGACCCGCCGACCTTGCAGGCTATCGCAACAGCCCCGTCTATATCCGGCGATCCATGCATGTTCCTCTGCCACCTGAAGGCGTGCGTGATGCCATCCCTGCTTTTTTTGAGTTATTGACTCAAGAATCACACCCGGCGGTCCGTGTCGTGTTCGGGCATTTCATTTTCGTTTATATCCATCCTTACATGGACGGAAATGGCCGGATTGGTCGTTTCCTGATGAATCTGATGCTTGCAGCAGGGGGATATCCATGGACCGTTGTCCCGGTGGAAAGCCGGAGCGACTATATGGAAGCCCTTGAATGCGCCAGCACCAAACAGGATATCATTCCGTTTTCCCTCTTCCTTGCAAAACAAGTCGAAAAAGTGATGTCCGGAGAATCCCAGCCAGAAATTCCCCAGACCTGAACCGGCTGTGAAATTGGACTGAGAGCTTCACGCTTTTGGACCAACTGATGTCTGCCGAATTTGTATCTCGAGAAACAACCCCGCTAAGCGTATACCGGCGAACTCTTTCAGGATTTGAAATCGTGGATGATTTCAATGAAGCCGCGGACATTCCTTTGATCATCACGAATAGCGCAATTTTTGCGCTGTTTGTGTCACACCTCTTCCGTATAAACGGGTGCCCTCTGTAGGGTTTAAATCCTATGGCTTCCTGTGTGTACAGTAGGCGCTCTTACCACTGAGCTAAACGAGTCGGAAAGCTGTGTGACGCCGTTCGCAAAGCGAGAGACCGATTCAGGCCCGAGTCCGAAGCCCCGATAGCTCTCAGAAGGGCAAAAACGGGGCAAATTCCGGGTGTCAGTGGGTGTCTGGGAAATAAACTTTTTTCATCATTTTCCACACCCGGCATATCGACACTAAAAAACCGTAAATCCTTTATTTGCAAGGGTTTACGGGTGGAAATCAGGGCAACAAAAATGGTGCGCGATACAGGGTTCGAACCTGTGACCCCTACCGTGTCAAGGTAGTGCTCTACCGCTGAGCTAACCGCGCCCGCTCGAATGAACGTCCGGGGAAACTACGGGCAAACCCCGGAAGGACGCAATCACTTTTTTCAAAACCGCCCGCAAAACACGATGATCCGGAATCGGATGACGGCGATCACGGCTCCGCAGCCACCTCCTCCCGCACCTGCATCGGGGTCTTTCCCATCACGGCCTTGAACTGCCGGTAAAAGAAAAACACGTCTCCATATCCCAAAGACTCCGCAATTTGCAGGATCGGCAACTGCGACTCCCGCAATAGCTGACCCGCCCGCCGGATTCGCTGCGCGATCACAAAACGCCGGGGCGATTCGCCAAACGCCTTGCGAAACTGACGGTTGAAATGCGGGATCGAAAGACAACACCGGCGCGCCATTTCATCCGCCGCCCATTCCTCCCCCGGTCGCGCCCGAATCTCCAGCGCAAGCTCCGCCAGCGCGTCAGGCACCACCGCAGCCCCAGGCCCCGAACAGCCCAGGAGCCCCCTCATCACGAGTTCCATGAGAATCGGCCTGGCCAAAGCGTTGGCCGGCGCCGGTGCATGATTCCAGCGAATCGCCTCCCTCGCCCGTCGCCGCATCGTCTCCGGTTCCTCCTCCCAAAAATGCAACACCCCCTGGCTCAACCGCCCCCCATCCCCAGCCCCCTCCGCCAGCTCGAAATGACACGCAAACACCGTCAACGGCGCATCGGGATCGTGCCGCCCGGTCACCCGATCCCCGGGTTGCATCAGGAAACCCGCTCCTTTCCGCAAAGGATACGGCTCCCCGTTGATCCGCAATTCCCCCCGCCCGTCGAAAACCAGCCAGAAATCAAAGTCCGAAAAAACCGGCGGATTCCAAGACCAGTTCCGCTCGCAAACGTGGATCGCCGGAGCTTGAATCCGAAACCGGCCGAGCCCAAAATCTTCAAAGATATGATCTAAAAGTGCAATAACTTCATCGGATACTCCATTGTTCATTTCCGGTAAAGAACTTATTAATTCAGATCATGACCACGCTCCCCGTCTGTCCGAATCGCCTTCACCATGATCAGAAAGAGCAATTCCTTCACCAGGGCTACCTGGCATTTTCCCAGGTCCTTTCCGCAGCGGAAGTCGCCACCGCCCGCGACCTGATGCGCCAGCTTACCCAAAGCCTCTGCCAAAGCCCGGAGAGCCTCTATTCCCCTTCCGTGGCAAAGTCGTCCAAAGCGTTTTCCGGAGCCAGCTACAAACGCCCGGATTCCCCTTCGTTCCTGCAACTCGAACCGGGCTTTGACCCGGAGGGAAAATCGCTGGAGGAACTCGACGCCAGCGTCCGCAAGTACATGTGGTTCTGCGATGAAGCCCCCCTCTTCCGGCAGATGGTCTCCCCGGGCAGCCGCCTTCATGGCATCGTGGAGGGCCTTCTGGGGCCGGAGCCGGTTCTCTTTCAGGAAATGGCCCTGGTCAAACCGGCCTACGTCGGCAGCGAAAAACCGTGGCATCAGGACAACGCCTATTTCTCCGTAACCCCGCTGGAGGCGGTCATCGGGGTCTGGCTCGCGCTGGATGACGCCACGGTGGAAAACGGATGCATGCACGTCATCCCCGGCGGACAGCACAACGGCTACCGGCATCACCACGGGACGGACTGCGAGATCGCCCCCGCGCTTCTGGAGATCGACCGCGCCATCCCCGTCCCCATCCCCGCGGGCGGCGCCCTGTTCTTCTACGGAATGCTGCCGCACCAGACCCCGCCCAACCGCTCCCCCCAACGGCGGCGCGCGCTCCAGTTTCACTTCCGCGGAGCCGCCACCCGCATCCTTGACGAAGCGCAATACGACCGCCTCTTTATCGACCGCACGGGAACCGCCGCCTCCTGCCGGGCCGCCAGTCGCTGGGGCGTCTGAACGCCCGGGCCTACCCGAACGGGCTCCGCCCCGCCCTCCACCCCGCCCGACACGCACCGGCAGGCTCGCGCCGTTATTTCCTTCCCCTCGTCCTCCGGCCCTGTCTAGAATGGCTCCATCGCCATGTCACACGTTGTTACCTTCGGAGAACTGATGCTGCGGCTCTGCCCCCCCGGGCACCTGCGCTTCGCCCAAACCCCGGTCCTGGAAGTCACCTACGGCGGCGGAGAAGCCAATGTCGCCGTCTCGCTCGCCAACTACGGGCTGCCCGCCCGCTACGTCACCCGCCTGCCCAAAAACGACATCGCCGAGCGGGCGATCGCCGAACTGCGCGGCCTGAAGGTGGATACCGACCACATCGCGCGCGGGGGCGACCGGATGGGCGTCTACTTCGTCGAAACGGGAGCCAGCCAGCGCGCCTCCAAGGTCACCTACGACCGTGCCCACTCCGCCATCGCCGAAGTGCAGCCCGGCCAGATCGACTGGAAACGCGCCTTCGAGGGAGCCCGCTGGTTTCACTGGACGGGGATCTCCCCCGCCCTCTCGGATTCCGCCGCCGCCGTGACGGAGGAAGCCTGCGCCGCCGCCAAAGCCGCCGGGGTCACCGTCAGCGTGGATCTCAATTTCCGCAAGAAACTCTGGACGAACGAGAAAGCCGGTCGCGTCATGGCCAACCTGATGCAATACGTGGACCTCTGCATCGCCAACGAGGAGGACGCCGAGAGCGTCTTCGGCATCCGCGGCGCGGAAGTCACCAGCGGCCGGATCGAACACGCCCAGTACGAAGACGTGGCCCGGCAGCTTACCGATCGCTTCGGCTTCAAACAGGTCGCCATCACCCTGCGCGAATCGTATTCCGCGAGCCGCAACGGCTGGAGCGCCATGCTCTGGAACAACGGCAAGGCCGCCTTTTCCCGCAAATACGAACTCGATATCGTGGATCGCGTCGGCGGGGGCGATTCGTTCGCGGGCGGGCTCATCTATGCGCTCATCCGGGGCGACGAACCCGCGCGCGCCATCGAATTCGCCGTTGCCGCCAGCGCTCTCAAACACTCCATCCCGGGAGACTACAACCGGGTGACCCTTGAAGAGGTGGAAGCCCTCGTCAAGGGCGATGGAAGCGGGCGCGTGCAACGCTGATTTCGCGGGCGCGGCGGCCCCGGCGCGTGCGGTGGCCGCCTCCCCGGGCGAAAGAAAGCCACCGGTCAAACCGAACCGACATCCCAACGCCCATCTTAAACGCCCCCAAAAACGCCTTATGATGACACGACGCGAAGCAATCAAAACCTCCCTCCTCGCCGGGGCGGCCCTGGCGTTTCCCCGTTGGCAGAGCGCGGCCGCCGAGACGGCCGCCACCACCGCGGCAGGCAAAGGGGGCGGGGGGAGCTATCCCTACCAACTCCCCGCGCTCGGGTACGCCTTTGACGCGCTGGAACCGGCCATCGACGCCCGGACGATGGAGATTCACCACGACAAACATCACGCCGCCTACGTCAAGAACCTCAACGCCGCCATGGAAAAGGCCCCCGCGGAGCTTCAGGGCAAAACCGTGGAAGCCCTCATCGCCGATCTCGACGCCGTGCCGGAGGCGATCCGCACTGCCGTGCGCAACAACGGCGGGGGACACGCGAACCACTCCCTCTTCTGGAAACTCCTCAAAAAAGGCGGCCCCGGCAAACCTTCCGGCGACCTCGCCACCGCCATCGACCGCCGTTTCGAAAGCTTCGAGGGCTTTCAGAAAACCTTCGCGGAAACCGCCGGCAAAGTCTTCGGCAGCGGCTGGGCCTGGCTCACCCTCAACGACAAGGGCGAACTCGCCGTGGAATCGACCCCCAACCAGGACAGCCCGCTCATGCACGGGCGCACCCCGCTGCTCGGGGTGGATGTCTGGGAACACGCCTATTACCTGCACTACCAGAACCGCCGGGCGGACTACGTCAAAGCCTTCGCGGAAGTGATCGACTGGGATTTCGTCGCCGAGCGTTATCGCGACACCCTCAAGCGCTGACCGCCCCCCACGCGGAACCGCCATGGAATCCCCCGCCGCGATGGAACCCCCGCCGACCTGTTCCGTCCTGGGGGTTCCGCTGGCCATCACCGATTATGCCGGAGCCGTGGCGCTGACCCGCTCGTGGGTGGAGGAGCCCGAGCCGCAAGCCCGGGCCGTGGGCGCGGCCCCCACCCACCTCGTCACCCACGCCCGGCGCGACCCCGCGTTTCGCCGGGCACTCGACCGGTTTGACCTCATCACCCCGGACGGGATGCCGTGTGTCTGGTTCATGAACCTCAAGGGAGCCGGCCTGCGCGACCGGGTCTACGGCCCCACCCTCATGCTCCACGGCCTTCAGCAGCCGGGCCTTTCCCACTTCCTGCTGGGGGGCTCCCCGGAAATGCTCGAAAAGCTCCAGGCCAACCTGCGGACCCGCTTCCCCGGCATCCGCATCGCGGGAGCGCACTCCCCGCCCTTCGGCTCGTGGTCGCCGGAGGTGGACACCCGGATCATCGCGGAAATCGCCGCCTCCGGGGCCAACTACATCTGGGTCGGCCTCGGCTGCCCGAAACAGGAGCTCTGGATCGCGCGGAACAAGCCGGACCTCCCGCCCGGCGTCTACTTCGCCGTGGGAGCCGCCTTTGCCTTTCACGCCGGGATGGTCAAACAAGCGCCCCGCTGGATGCAAAACCGGGGGCTCGAATGGCTCTACCGTCTCCTGCGCGAACCCCGGCGGCTCTGGAAACGCTACGCCGTTTACAATACTCTCTTCCTTTACTACGCGGCGAAAGACCTCTGCTTCGGTGAGAAGCCGGCGTAACGCCCATCCCCCAAACCGTCCCCCCACCTGCCCCCCACACCGTCCCCCTTAGAGGCGTCCGGCCCGGGGAACCGCGCCGCCCCTTTCCCGGAGGGCGATCGCCGCCCGCCAACCGTGATTCCTTGAGAAAAACGATTGCTCTTGCTATCGGGGAAGCTAATATTGGGGCGTTTTTTCAAACCGATTGACGCACCCCCCAAAGAAAACGCCCTGTCGTTGCCCCCCTCCCTTGTCTGCCCATCCCATTGTCCTCCCCGGGCGATCCCGACGCCTCCGGTCGCTCCCGCTCCCATTCCTCTTCCCGTGTTCCGAACTGAAAAATTCAAGCCATGAGTAACACCATTGAGTCTCACCTAACCGAAAACCGTGTCTTCAACCCGCCGGAGACCTTTGCGCAAGCGGCTCACATCAAGAGCCTGGCCGAGTACAAGGCCAAGTGGGAGGAATCCGTCCGCGATCCCCAGAAATTCTGGGCTGAGGAAGCTTCGGAACTCCTCTGGCGCAAACCGTGGGATGAGGTCCTCCACTGGGAAGAGCCTTTCGCGCATTGGTTCGTGGGCGGCGAACTCAACGCCTCGGAAAACTGCCTCGACCGCCACCTCAACGGCCCCCGCAAGAACAAGGCCGCCATCATCTTCGAAGGGGAACCGGGGGACAAGCGGATCCTTACCTACCAGCAGCTCTACCGGGAAGTCTGCCGGTTCGCCAACGTCCTCAAGCGCCAGGGGGCGAAAAAGGGCGATCGCGTGCTCATCTACATGCCGATGATCCCGGAGGCGGCCATCGCCATGCTCGCCTGCGCGCGCATCGGGGCGATCCATTCCGTCGTCTTCGGCGGCTTCAGCTCCGATTCCATCCGCGACCGTGTGGCGGACAGCGGGGCCACCCTCATCGTCACCGCAGACGGCGGCTACCGGCGCGGCGCGATCGTCCCGCTCAAGAAAAACGTGGACGAAGCTCTCAAGGGGGGCGACCACCCCGTGCAGAAAGTCATCGTCTTCCGCCGCATCGGCAACGACATCCACATCGAACCGGGCCGCGACGTCTGGTGGCACCGCGAACTCGAATACGTGGACGCCCACTGCCCGGCGGAACCGGTCGCCTCCACCGACCCGCTCTACATCCTCTACACCAGCGGCTCCACCGGCAAGCCGAAGGGAATCCTGCACTCCACGGGCGGCTACCTCACCGGCGTCGCCTCCACTTCCAAATACCTTTTCGACCTGAAGGAAGACGACATCTTCTGGTGCACCGCGGACATCGGCTGGGTCACCGGTCACAGCTACGTCGTCTACGGCATCCTGGCCAACGGAGCCACCACCGTCATGTACGAGGGCGCGCCGAACTGGCCGGAGAACGACCGCTTCTGGCAGATCATCGAGGAATACGCCGTCACCATCCTCTACACCGCGCCCACCGCCATCCGCGCCTTCATCAAATGGGGCGACGAATGGCCGAAAAAACACGATCTCTGCTCGCTGCGGCTGCTCGGCTCCGTGGGCGAACCGATCAACCCGGAAGCGTGGATGTGGTATCACAACGTGATCGGCGGCGGCCGCTGCCCGATCATCGACACCTGGTGGCAGACGGAAACGGGCGCCATCCTGATCAGCCCCTTCCCCGGGGCCACCCCCACCAAGCCCGGCACGGCCACCCTCCCCTTCTTCGGGATCGACGCCGCCATCGTGGATGACAACGGCAAGGAAGTGCCGCCCAACGTCGGCGGCAAGCTCGTCATCCGCCATCCGTGGCCCGCCATGCTCCAGACCATCTACAACGATCCGGAACGCTACCGGACCACCTACTGGGAACAGGTTCCCCACGTCTACACCGCGGGCGACGGTGCCCGGCGCGACGAAGACGGCTACTTCTGGATCGTGGGCCGGATCGACGACGTACTCAACGTCGCGGGGCACCGGCTCGGCACCTCGGAGATCGAGAGCGCGCTGGTGAGCCACCCCTCCGTGGCGGAAGCGGCGGCCGTCGGGCGGCCCGATGACATCAAGGGACAGGGCGTCGTCGTTTTCGTCACCCTCAAGGAAGGGGTGAAAGCGGGCCCGGGGCTTGCGGAAGATCTCCGCTCCCACGTGGGCCGGAGCATCGGGGCCATCGCCAAGCCGGATGAAGTCCGTTTCACCGAGGCGCTCCCGAAAACCCGCTCCGGCAAGATCATGCGCCGGCTGCTCAAGGAAGTGGCCAGCGGCAACAAGGTCACCGGCGACACCACCACACTCGAAGACTTGAGCATCCTCGCCAAACTCGCCACGAGCGACGAGGACTAGGTCTAGGACTAGGACCAGGACCAGGGCTCGTTCACGGCAAATTCGTGAACACGCCCTAAACCCACGACCCCCTTCAAACCACAGACGCCGCGCCCTCCGGGGCCCGGCGTCTGTTTTCATTTCAAACAAAAGTGTCCACCTCCTGACACCCGGGAGCGGTCCAAACCGCTTCCTCCCTTGGGTGAGGGGCTTTATGGCATACGGTTGGCTCCAATGAGTCTCCGAGGCAGGGACCACGCCGGTTCCCGCCCGGAAAACTTCAACCCTGTTGTATTGCTTCATGATCGCCATTGGACCCAAATCTCCGGTCACCGACCGATCGACTCACCAAACGGCCCCGCCCCGGCGGGCCGTCCGCCCGTTGCCGCCCGGGGAGGAAAGCGACGAAATCCTCATGACACGCGTAGCCGGCCGGGACGCCCGGGCGCTGGAAAAACTCTTCGACCGCCACGCCGGGGTCATCAAGAGCGTCATCTTCAAAATCATCCACAACGAAGCCGAATCCGAAGACGTCCTCATGGAAGTCTTTCATGAAGCCTGGAACGGGGCTTCCAAATACTCCGCCATCAAGGGGAAAGCCCTCGGGTGGCTCGTCACCATGGCGCGCCGCCGGGGAATCGACCGCCTGCGCAAACGCCAGAGCTACTCGCGCGCGACCGACCGGCTTCAGGTCGAGGTGGAGCACGACCCCGCCGCCTGGATCTCCGGGATCGACTCCGGCGGCGGCGAGCAGGCCGACATCCGCTCCATCATCCGCCAGAAAATGGCGGAACTGCCGCCCTTCCAGCGGGAGGCGCTGGAGTACGCCTTCTTCAAGGGAATGAGCCAGCGGGAAATCGCCGCCCACACCGGCATCCCCCTGGGAACCATCAAGACGCGGATCGAACTCGGCCTCAAAAAACTGAGCGTCGCCTTCGAGGAACTTGCCGGCGAGATTTGAAGCGCGAAACCGCCTTTCGCACTTTTCTTGCGTCGCGTGGCGCGGTCTGGTTTTCTAGCCAACCTCTATGTCCACATGGTCACGCAAAAATCCGTTTCCGGCCCCGTTGCTGGTCAACCGCAAGTTGACCGGTACGGGCTCCGAGAAAGACACCCGCCACTACGAAATCTCTCTGGCTGGCTCCGGGTTAACCTATGAAGTGGGGGATTCCCTCGTGGTTTTTCCCACGAACGACCCGGAACTCGTCGATGCCCTGCTTCGCGCCCTCGACGCCACCGGCGAAGAACCGGTCCCCGGCGCGGACGGCGCCCCCAAGCCGCTCCGGGAAGCGCTCCTGCGCGATTACGCCATCAAACAACCGGCCAAGCAGTTTCTGACTGCGCTGGTCGAAAAAGCCGGGGAAGGCGCGCCGCTCCTGCGCGAACTGCTCGCCCCCGAGCGCAAGGGCGACCTCGATGAATACCTCTGGGGGATGGAAATCATCGACTGCCTGGAGGATCACCCCTCCGTGCGGTTCACTCCGGAGGAATTCATCAAAACCGTGCGCAAGATGATCCCGCGCCTCTACTCCATCGCCTCCAGCATCAAGGCGCACCCGGAGCAGGTCCACCTCACCGTGGCCACCGTCACCTACGAGAGCCACGGCCGCCCGCGCAAGGGGGTCGCCTCCACCTACCTCTCCGAGCGGGTGGCGATCGGCCAGACCATTCCGGTTTTCTTCCACGCGGCCAAGGGCTTCCGGCTGCCCGAAGACCCCGCCACGCCGATCATCATGGTCGGCCCGGGCACCGGCGTCGCCCCCTTCCGCGCCTACCTTCAGGAGCGCAAGGCGACCGGCGCGACCGGCAAAAACTGGCTCTTCTTCGGCGAACAACGGCTGGCGGAAGACTTCCTCTACCGCGAGGAATTCGAGGCGTACCTGAGCGAAGGAGTGCTCACCCGGCTCGACACCGCCTTTTCCCGGGACCAGGCCCACAAGATCTACGTCCAGAACCGCCTGCTCGAAAACGGAGAGGAAATCTGGAAATGGATCGATGGGGAGGGAGCCCACCTCTACGTCTGCGGCGACGCCGCCCGCATGGCCAAGGACGTGGACGCCGCCCTCCACACCATCGTGCAGGAACACGGCGGCAAGAGCGCGGAGGAAGCCGCCCTTTACATCGAGGCGCTCAAGAAAGAAAAACGCTACAAGCGCGACGTTTACTGAGCGAACCGCTCATTGATCGGGTCCGGGCGGGAGGCGGGTCCACCCCGCTTTCCTCCCGGAGCCCCCGGCAGCGCCGATAAAACAGCCCTACAAAAGCTGGTCGAGAAAGCGCTGTTTCTCAAACGGCTCAAGCTGGTCGAGCTTCTCCCCCGTGCCGATGAACCGGCAGGGAAGGTCGAGTTCGTTGCGGATGGCGACGATGCTCCCGCCCTTGCCGCTGCCGTCGAGCTTCGTGACGACAACCCCCGTGAGCCCGATCGCCTGATGAAACTCGCGCGCCTGCGCGAGCGCGTTGCTCCCCGTCGTGGCATCGACGACGATCCAGACCTCGTGCGGCGCCTGCTCGTCGTGCCTGGCCAGGATGCGGCGGATCTTCGTCAGTTCCGCCATCAGGTTGGACTTCGTGTGAAGCCGCCCGGCGGTGTCGCAGATCAGGAACTCGATGTTGCGCCGGTCCGCCGCCTGGTAAGCGTCGTAGCAGAGCGCGGCGGGGTCCGCGTTGTACTGCCCCTTGATGAGTTCCACGCCGATCCGCCCGGCCCAGACCTCAAGCTGCTCAATGGCGGCGGCGCGAAAGGTGTCCGCCGCGGCGAGCATCACCGTGTGCCCCTTGGTTTTGAGCCGGTGGGCCAGCTTGGCCGTGGTGGTCGTCTTGCCCGCGCCGTTGACGCCGACCATCAGGATTACCTTCGGCCTGGCAGGGAGCGGACGGAGCGGGGGCGGGTCCACCGGAAACACCCGGGCGATCTCCTCGCGCGCCACCGCCGCCACCTCCTCCGCCGTCACGTTGGAGCGGGCCTGAAGCGCCTTGAGGATTTTCATCGTCATCGGGACACCCAGGTCCGAGCGGATGAGCGTCTCTTCGAGTTCATCCCAATCGACCGGTTTCCCGGTAAATTTTTCGACGATGTTTTTGAAGAAACCGAATGCCATGGCTCAGCTTTCCCCTTCCGTCCTGGCGATCCGGGGCGGGCGCGGCAGCTCCGCCCGGATGCGGTCGAGCACGCCGTTGACAAACCGCCCGGATTCCTCGGAGCCAAACCGCTTGGCGATCTCGATCGCCTCGTTGATGGAAACCACCGGCGGCACCTCCGGACAGAAAAGCATCTCGTAAATCGCCACGCGCAGGATGTTCCGGTCCACGGCGGCGATCCGGTGAAGCTGGTAGTTCGAGGCGGCCTTGCAGATCCGCTCGTTGATCGGCTCGATCTCCCCGAGCACCCCCTCCACCAGTCGCGAACCGAACTCGCGCACCCGTTTCGTGGCCGGGCGCAATTGCCAGAACGCCTCGATCGACTCCGCCGTGGCGGCTCCGTTGAGGTCCCAGTGATAAAGATATTGAACCGCGGCTTCGCGGCCTTCCCGACGTGCTCCCATGTTTTTTTAACGAATCGTCATGCTGCCGGATTTCCGGGCCGGGGGCAAAAAGAGAAGCGAAGAATTTTCATCATTGCTTAAAAAAATGATTTTTACCGGGCGGCGGGTTCAGGCGTTGCGCCGTTCCGGAAAACCGTCGAGGGCTTGGAGAACGCGGACGGCGGCCCGCGCGGCTTCCACGCCGCGGTTCTTCCCGCCCTCCAGCGTGCGGGCGCGGGCCTGCACCTCATCCGCCACGAGCAGCACCTCGTGGATCACCGGGGTGCGAAATTGCAGGGCGATCTTCTGGAGCGAATCGGTCACGCACTGGCCGATCAGGTCGGCATGGGCGGTGCCGCCGCGGATGATCACGCCGAGCGCGATGATCGCCTCCGCCTTTCCTTCGTGTGCCACCTCCTGCACCACCACGGGAATCTCAAACGCCCCGGGCACTCGATGAAGGGCCACCTCCGCCCCCGGCGAGAGCTGGGCGAGTTCCCCGCGCACGGCGTCGATCAACCCCTGCACGTAGAGCGGGTTGTACTCACTGGCCACGATGGCGAAGGAACGCCCCGGCAGGGATGACGAGGGACGGGATAGGGTGTGATCGGACATGGGAAGGGCGGATTCTAGCCTGCTCAAAGAAAAAGGGAAGCGGGCTTCTTTGCAAAAAGAGCGCCCGGGCCGCGGGGAACCGCTTTTACAGCAGATGTCCCATCTTGGTCCGCTTGGTCTCCAGATACCGGGCGTTGTGCGGGTTGGCGGGCGTGCGGATCGGGACGATCTCCACGATCTCCAGCCCGTACGCCTCCAGCCCAACCACTTTTTTCGGATTGTTGGTGAGGAAACGCATCTTGCGCACCCCGATGTCCGCCAGAATCTGCGCCCCCAGCCCGTACTCGCGGAGTTCCGCCGGGAACCCGAGCCGTTCGTTCGCCTCCACGGTATCGAGCCCTTCCTCCTGAAGCTTGTAGGCGTGAATCTTGGCGGAGAGGCCGATTCCCCGCCCCTCCTGCTTCATGTAGACGAGGACACCCCGGCCCGCCTGCTCGATCTGCTTGAGGGCGGCGTGAAGCTGCGGCCCGCAGTCGCACCGCATGGAGCCGAAAACGTCGCCGGTGAGGCATTCGCTGTGCACGCGCACCAGCGTCGGCTCATCGGGAACGAGATCCCCCTTCACCAGCGCGAGGTGATGCACCCCGTCGATCACGCTCCGGTACATGTGCAGGCGGAAATCGCCGTAATCGGTCGGCATCCGGATCACCTGTTCGCGGATGATGAGCCGCTCTTCCTTGCGCCGGTAGGCGATCAGGTCGCGGATGGTGCCGATTTTCAGGCCGTAGCGCCCGCTGAAGGCGAGCAGTTCCGGGAGCCGGGCCATGGAGCCGTCGTCATTGAGAATCTCGCAGATCACCCCGGCGGGTTGAAGCCCGGCGAGCCGGGCGAGGTCCACCGCCGCCTCCGTATGCCCGGCGCGCTGGAGGACGCCGCCCCCCTTCGCCTTGAGCGGGAAGACGTGCCCGGGCTGGACCAGATCGGTCGGGTGGGACTCCGGGTTCACCAGCACTTCGATCGTCCGGGCCCGGTCGCTGGCGCTGATGCCGGTGGCAATTCCCGCGGCGGCATCGACGGAAACGGTGAAATCGGTCTTCTGGCTCTCCCGGTTCTCCAGCACCATGCGCTGAAGCCCGAGCGTCTCCGCCCGCTCGGCGGTAATCGGCACACAGACAAGCCCGCGCCCGTACATCACCATGAAGTTGATCGCCTCGGGGGTCACCTTCTCGGCGGCCATCACGAGGTCGCCCTCGTTCTCCCGGTCTTCGTCGTCGGTGATGATCACCATCTTCCCGGCCCGGATGTCGGCAAGCACGTCTTCGATTGAATGAAAAGGATTCTCCATGGAGCAGACCTTGATTCTATACTCCGCTTCAGGAGTTTTTACAGCGGCTTTTTTCCCGAGGGCGTCCTCACGGGATGCGAAACCCGCCCGGGCGATGAAAGGTGATCATCGGCACCCCCTGGGACCACCCCCCCTCCTCCGCCGGGGGGAGATCGAAAAAGGCGGCGAGCGTCGCGGCCACATCCACCCGGGATTCGCGCACGCCGAGCGGCCCCGTGCGTCCGTCGTAGCAGACGAGCACGGGAGCCTCCTCGTGGCGCGGGAGCGGCGGGGAATGCCCGTGCTCCCCGGCCAGCAGGAGGAGATCGTCGGGTTCGAGTTCCTCCACAAAATCGCAGAGCCAGTCGTCGATGCTTTCCATCAGCCGCGCCTGCTCCACGAGCGTGCCGGGCTCTCGCAGATGGGCGATCACCGCCCCGCGCTCCATGGCCAGCCACGGTTCGCGGATCATTTGCAGCGTCTGCCGGGCGGAGCCGCTCGGGTGCGCCCGGGTGATCCCGCTGCCGCCGAAGGCTTCGCCGATATTGCCGACCGCCTCCACGGGCAGCCCCCGGTCCGAAAGCGCGTTGAAAATCGTCCGCGGCGGCACGATCGGCAGTTCGTGCACGGCGCTCACCCCCCATTCGCCCCAGTCCCCCTCCAGGGAACGGACCATCACCCGCTGCACCCGCAGCGCATCCACCTGCCGCCGGATCACCCGGGCCAGCCGGTAAAGCTCCGCGGAAGCGAGCACGGAACGGTGCGCCGCCAGTTCCAGCGTGGAACCGGGCACGGAATAAAGGATCGGCTGCCCGGTGAGCAGGTGCTCCCGGCCAAAACGGGCGATCAGTTCCGGGAGTTTACCGCATTCGTTGGCAAGGAAAGTCGCCCCCGTCTCCGCCTCAATGGCCGCAAGCGTCTCCGCCGGGAGCGATTCCACGGCGCGGAACCCTTCGGGGGAAACCACCCCGGCCAGTTCCCAGAGAACGCTCACCGGGTCGGCCTGCGCGGAGGCGAGCCGCATCCGCCCGTAGGAGGCCGCGCACCTGCGCAGCGGGGGGTCGTAAACCCGCCCGGCGGCGATCTCCCCGAGCCCAAGGCTCAGCAACGTGGGAATCTCCAGGTCCGGGGCCTCCCGCAGCAACTGCGCAAACCCGCTCTCCCCCTCTCCGGAGGGGTCCATGCCGGGGAGATGGATCACCAGAAGGAGGGCTCTCATCAAAAGGATTCGTGGCCGTGCCGGGCGACGGCGGTTCGGAAAGGGGTCGGGATCAACATGAAAAGGACATCGAACGGCAAAAAAAGCCGGGGAGCGGCTGCCGTTTACCCGGAAAACCTAGCGGGTTCCGGGCAAACCGCAACGCTTTCGATCCTTTCCGGGGTTTCCGGCAGGGTGCCCGCGCTTACTTCCGCTCCGGGCGGCAATGGCTCAGGAACCAGTCGAAAAGCTCCGGCGAACCGTAGGCCCGGCTCCAGCTTTCGTGCCCCACCCCGGGGTAGAGCGTCAGCCGCACATCCGCATTCCCGCGGCGGCGGAGTTCTTCCACCGCCCGCACCGTTTCCTCCACGGGAACCACCGTGTCGGCCTCCCCGTGAAAGGTCCAGACCGGCAGGGAAGCGGCCGCCCCGGCCCGGGAACCGAAGGCATTGGCGATGTCCATGAAACTGACCCCGCCGCAGATGGGAGCCACCGCCGCGAACCGTGCCGGATCGCGCAGGGCGAGCGCCCAGGAGCCAAAGCCGCCCATGCTCAGGCCGGTAAGGTAAATGCGCGTCGGGTCCACACGGTGGCGGCGCTCCAGATCGTCGAGAAGCGCCAGCAGCGTTTCGGGGTTCCAGGTGGCCCCCTCGGGGCATTGCGGGGAAACGAGGATGAAGGGGAAATCCACCCCGTCGCGAACGATCCGGCACGGGCCATGGCTGGCGACCCGCTCCAGATCGTCCCCCCGTTCGCCCGCCCCGTGCAGAAAAAGCATCAGGGGCCAGCGGGCCGGGCTCTCCGGATCGTAACCGGTGGGCAGGTAGAGCAGGTAACGAAGGGAAACCGAAAGGGTCGCCCCGAACGAAACAGCGCTCTGGCGGAGCGCGGATGAGGAAGAATCCATAGTTTGAGAGAACCCCGATTCTGCGCCCCGCAGCCGCGGCAATCAAGGAATCGGTTGAGAAAAAGTTCGCCAGAAAGCCGCCTCCTCCCCAATTTTCAGGCGGCTCCCGTTTTTTTCTCCATGAAAGCGCTCGAAACCCTCCTGCCGGTGATCCTGCTCATCCTCCTCGGCTACGGGCTCGCCCGCATCCGGTTTGTCAATCAGGAAGCCGTGGGACACCTCACGCGGCTCGTTTTCTGGATCGGGCTGCCCGCGCTCATCATCCGGAGCATCGCGGAGGTGCGCGTCACCCCCGATCAGGTGCTGGGCCCGGTCGGGATCGGTCTCGGCTCCACGGTGGCGATCCTGCTGCTGGCCCTCCTGGTCGCCCGCCTGCGCGGCTCCCCGCCCCCCGTCATGGGCAGCATGGCCCAGAGCGCCTTCCGGGGGAACCTCGCCTTCGTCGGCCTGCCGATCATCGCCTATTCGCTGGGCGATCTCCCGCCCGCTGCGCAGAAGGAAGCCTTCGGGCTGGCGATGGTGATCGTCGCCCCGATGATGATGTTTTACAACATTCTGGCGATCCTCGTGCTGCTGGGCTGCCAGCACCGGATCGGTCTTTCGGGCGCGCGGCTCATCGGGCGTTCGCTCGTCACCAACCCGCTCATTCTCGCGTGCGCCCTCGGGCTCGGCCTCTCCTGGCAGGAGGTGGGCATCCCCCTCTTCCTTGACCGCTTCCTCCGTTCGCTCGGGGACATCTCCGTTCCCCTGGCGCTCATCGGCATCGGCGCGTCGTTCACCTCGTTGCAGATCCGGGGCCGCCGCACGGCGCTCTGGATCGCCGTGGCCCTCAAGATCATCGGCACGCCGCTGCTGGTCTGGGGGCTCTGCATGTGGGCGGGTTATCACGGGGTGGAAACGCGCATCCTGCTCCTCTTCGCCGCCTGCCCGACGGCGGCGGCGGCCTACATCATGGCGCACCAGATGGGGGGCGACGCGGAACTTTCCGCGACCACCATCGCCCTCTCCTCGCTCCTGTGCGTCATCCCCCTGAGCCTGATTTTGCTCTGGTTCTGATCCCCAGCATCCCGAGCGCCAGCAACGCGATGGAGAGATCGGCCACCGTCCGGTGCCCGCCCGCCAGCGCCACCCCGTTGCGGACCAGCGCCACCGTCACCGCCCCGCATACCACGCCGCGCACCGGAGCGCGGCCCCCTTCCATCACCGCTCCGCCCAGAAGCGCCGCGGCCAGGAGATCGAGCGTGAGCCACGGCGCGTTCTCCGGCTCCACGCTCCCCTTGGCCCCCCACTGTAACCCGCCCGCGAGCGCGTAGAGCATCCCCGCCGCCACCATCGCGTAAAACCGGGTGCGTTCCACGCGCACCCCGCACAGCCGCGCCGCCTCTTCGTTGGAACCGATGGCCAGCAGGTGATGCCCCCAGAGCGTGTAACGCAGCGCCCCGCCGGTCCCGAGCGTCACCGCCAGCGCCAGCCAGATCCCCGCCGCGAACCACGGCCACGGGAAAGGCGGGAAAAGCGCCATCGCCGTCTGGAAAAGCGGCGGAGGCGCCCCGTCCCCCGGCAGAAGCCCGGCAAGCGCCCGGAACACCGCGCCGGTGACAAACGTGACCGCCATCACCCGTCCCCCCGCCACTTTCACCACCCCGCCGTTGAGCATTCCGGTGGCGATCCCCCCGAGCAAAAGCACCGGGAACACTCCCCAGAGCGGCATCCCCGCCGCCAGCAGCATCGCCGCCAGCGCCCCCGCCAGCGTCACGGCGCTCCCCGCGCCCAGGTCCGCCCCCCGCCCGGCCATCACCAGCATCATCCCGAGGCCGCCGATCACCAGCGGCACGCTCTGGAGCAGGATCAGCCGCAGATTGCCGAAGCTCAGGAACGCCCGTTCCCCAGGCAACAGCGCGGCAAACCCGGCAAACACCAGCACAAAAACCACCAGAACTGGCGCGACCCGGCTTTTCATGGAAGCAGTTCGCGGGCGTTCCAAGCGGCGGCGGGGCGAACCGCCGCGATCCGGTGATCGCGCAGGAGGGCGATCGTATCGCAGAGCGGGAGGAGTTCACCCGGAGACGAGGCGGCAAGCAGCATCCCCTTTCCCGCCCGGGCCATGGCGTCGATCAAGCCGCCCAGCCAGAGGCGCATCGGCCCCTCCAGCCCGGCAAACGGCTCGTAAAAAAGGAGCAGCCGCGAACGGCACAGAAACATCCGGGCCAGTTCCAGCTTGAGGCGCTGGCCGGGGTCGAGCCGTTCCACCGGATCGCCCGGCCCGGCCCTCCGCAGTTCCACGCCGCTGAGCCAGTGCCACGCCGCCATCCGCTGACGCTCGCGGGAGAGAAATCCGAGGCGGGTGAAATCGCCCAGCCGCGGCAGCGTGACGTTCTCCACCACGTCGCGCCCGGCAAAGAGCATCGGCAGACCGGCCACGGCCACCTGCCGGTCCGCGCGCCAGCACCCCCGGGGTTCCTCCCCGCGCTCCAGCCCGGCGATCCGCCGCAACAGCGCGCGCCGCCCGGCCCCCGGCATCCCGGCAAGCCCGAAGACCTCCCCCTCGTGAACCGTCAGCGTCACCGGTTCCGCCTCCGGCGTCCGCTGGTGAAGCGTCAGCAACAGGCGGCGGCGGCGCAGGACGCGCGGGCCACGCCCGGGCACCTCCGGGGGCCGCAGGTAAGGGGCGAGCACCGCCGGGCTCTGGTCCGTCATCACCGTCACCCCGACGAGCCGCCCCCCTTCCATCACGGAGGCGCGATGGCCGACCGCCACCGCCTCCTCCAGATACCGGGTGGCGTAGAGAATCGCCAGGCGGCGGTAAGCCAGCCGCCCGACCAGCTCCCGGAACGCGTCCCGCTCCCCCGGAGGCAGCGCCCACGCCGGTTCGTCGAGGAGGAGCAACCGGGGCCGCCCGAAAAGCACCCGCGCGAGCCCCACCCGCCAGCGCGCGAAGGCATCGAGTTCGCGAAGCGGGGCCATCGGGTCGAAGTCCCCCCACCCGAGCGCCTTGAGAAACGAGGCCGCTTCCCGCTCCAGCCCGCGGAAGCGGAACCACCCCCCGCCGCCCAGCGCCACCGTGGCCGCCGCCGTCGGCCTTTGGGCATTTCCCGCCGCCGCCTCACCGGGGCCGGGCCGCTGCCAGAGCGCGCCGATCCCCGCCGCCCGGGCATCCGCCGGAGAGGTGGGGCGATACCGGGCGTGGTCGAAAAAAAGGCCGCCGCCATCCGCCCGCAGCCGCCCCCCGGCCAGCGCCAGAAGCGCGCTCTTGCCGGCCCCGGCCCCTCCGAGAAGGACATGCACCTCCCCCGGGTTCACCTCCAGATTCACCCCCTGGAGAATCCGCTGCCCCGCCACGCGGCACCCCGCCTCCAGAGCCTGAAACCCGGCGGGCCGCAGCCGGGGGGCAAAGAGTCCTCCTGACCTGGTCGTCATCATCGGTTGTCAAACGCCTGCTTCGCGTTTGCGCCGGGGCCTGCGTGTCCGGGAAACGCTGTGCCGCTTGACAAAACCGGTCCCTCGGAAAAAATGCCTCTCTTTATGTCTCCCACGCCTCGCATCCTCTCCGGAATCAAACCGACGGGCCGTCTCCACATCGGCAACTACTTTGGCATGATGCGCCCCGCCATCGACTGGCAGGACCGGGGAGACGCCCTCTACTTCATCGCGGATTATCACGCGCTGACCACCGTGCACGACCCCGTTCAGCTCCGGAATGACACGCTCAACGTCGCCGTCGATTTCCTCGCCTGCGGGCTCGACCCGCGGAAGGCGACCTTTTTCCGGCAGTCCGACGTGCCGCAGGTGACGGAACTCACCTGGCTGCTCTCCGTGCTCACGCCGATGGGGCTGCTGGAACGGTGCCACGCCTACAAGGACGCGCTGGCCCGGGGGTTCACCCCCTCCCACGGCCTCTTCGCCTACCCGGTGCTGATGGCGGCGGACATCCTCATTTACGACAGCGACATCGTTCCCGTCGGGCGCGACCAGAAACAGCACGTGGAGGTCACGCGCGATCTCGCCATCAAGATGAACGAAACCTATGGCGAGGGGCTGCTGCGGCTGCCGAAGGAGAGCATCCTGCCCGAACTGGCGACCATCCCGGGGCTCGACGGCCAGAAAATGAGCAAGAGCTACGGGAACACGATCGAACTTTTTTTGGAGGAAAAAGCGCTGCGCAAGAAGATCATGGGGATCAAGACCGACTCCACCCCCGTGGAAGCGCCCAAGGACCCGGAGACCTCCTCCATCGTGGCGCTCTACCGGCTCTTCGCCCCGGCGGAGGAAGTGGCGGTGATGGAAGCGGAATTCCGCGCCGGGGGCGTCGGCTACGGAGATTTCAAGAAACGGCTCTTCGGCGCGATCTGGGATTACTTCGCCCCCGCCCGCGCCCGCCGGGAGGAGATCCTGCGCGATCCCGCGACGGTGGAAACCATCCTGCGCCGGGGGGCGGAACGGGCCGGGGGGATCGCCGCCGAAACGCTCGCCCGCGTCCGCCGCGCCGTCGGCCTGCCGTGAAAATGGGAACCGCGCAATCTTTTTTTCCAAATCTTCTGGTTGCGCCCACCGGGAAGCTTCGTAGAGTAATGTCCTTTGGAAGAAACGGGTGTTCCCTCACCCGCGGTTGGAAGAAATCAAGCATATGATAGAGCATTCTGGAGAACGACCCGTCCACGCCCCGTTGGCATCGGAAAAAATTGCGGTGGATCGCAAGATTTTCTTTCTCGATCTGAAGGAAAACAACCGGGGGCGTTTCGTCAAGATCACCGAAGATGTCGGCGGACGGCGCGACACGATCATCGTCCCCGTGGCGGCGTTTCGGGATTTCGTGGAAGCCATCGAGCGGCTCATGGAGATCGAGCAGACCCTTTAGACAGGGTGAAGGGCCTCCCCCTTTGCGCTAGTCAATTTCCGGGTTCGGGACTAGGCTTGGCGGTTCCATGCTCATACTCCGCCACACCGATCCCGATTTCCCCCGGACGATCACCCGGTTTGACCGCCACGCCGCTCCCTCCCCGGAGGTGCGCGAGACGGTCGCCGCGATCCTCGAAGCCGTCCGGATGCGCGGCGATGAGGCGCTGGTGGAATACACGGCGAAATTCGGCGGCCCCGCGCTGACCCCCGAAACACTTGCGGTTCCCCCGGAAGCCTTCGCCCGGGCCCGGGAGAAAGTGGACGCGCCCACGCGCGAGGCGATCGCCGCCGCCCACGAAAACGTGCGCGCCTTCGCCGCCGCAAGCCGCCGGAAGGACTGGACGCGCACGAACGCGCAGGGGGTGGAAGTCGGCGAACGCTTCGATCCCTTCGGGCGCGTCGGCATCTACGTCCCGGGCGGCACCGCACCGCTCGTTTCCACCGCCGTGATGACCTGCACGCTGGCGAAGGAAGCGGGGGTGGAGCAGATCGTCGTCACCACCCCGGCGGACGCCCGGGGAGAAGTGAACCCGGCCCTCCTCTACGCGCTGGAGCTGACCGGGGCCACGGAAGTTTACAAGGTGGGCGGAGCGCAGGCCGTCGCCGCCCTCGCCTACGGCACCGCCACGATCGAGCCGGTGGCCAAAATTTTCGGCCCCGGCAACGCCTACGTGGTGGAAGCCAAGCGGCAGGTTTTCGGGCGGGTCTCCATCGACCTCCTGCCGGGGCCGAGCGAAATCCTCGTCATCGCCGATGAAAGCGCGAACCCGGCGTGGGTCGCCGCCGACCTGCTCGCGCAGGCCGAACACGGCAAAAACAGCGGGGTGGTGCTCGTGACCGACAGCGAGGCGATCCTGACCGGCGTGCAGGAGGAGATCACCCGGCAGGCGGCGCTTCTCTCCCGGGGCGAACACCTGCGCGGTGTGCTGGCGGAGAGCACCAGCCTGATCCTCGTGCCCGATCTCGACGCCGCCGTGGACCTCTGCAACCGGTACGCGCCCGAACACACCTCGCTGGCGACCCGGCAGGACGACGCCATCGCCGCGCGGCTGCGCACCTCCGGCGGTATTTTCATCGGCGGGTATTCCCCGGTGGTCGGCGGCGACTTCATGGCCGGGCCCTCCCACACGCTCCCCACGGGCGGAGCCGGAAAATCGTTTCCCGGCCTCACGGTGGACCAGTTCCAGCGCCGGACCAGCCTCGTCCGCTTTGATCGCGAATCCCTGAAGCGCTCCCTGCCGGTGATCGGCACCTTCGCCACGCTTGAGGGGCTCGATGCCCACGGGCGTTCCGCGGAGATCCGGCTGGAATAGATTTTTGAGGGCGGATTGTTACGGGTAACCATTCCCCGGGCTCGCCCTGCCGCCTCCCGCCCGCCACGCTGGGGGGAAATGAGCGATTCCTCTTCCCTCTCCCTGAACCTGCTGGAAGCCTGGTTCCGCTACGCGGAGCGCGACTGGACCCCCCTCCCCGACCGGACCGGGTGGGGATTCTACGGCGTCGGCTACAACGGCTGGGGCGTACAGACCCAGCAAAAGTATGTGGCGGCGGCGGCGGCCCTCGCCACGTTTTCAAGGGATGAAACGCTGCGCCGGGAAGCCGGGCAACGCGCCATGGCGGCGCTCCGCTGGAACCTCGCCTCCCACCGGAGCGGCTCCACCACCTGCACGGACGGCACCCCGTGGGGCCACACCTGGATCAGCGCGCTCGGGATCGAGCGAATGATGTTCGGCGTGGAACGGCTCCGGCCCCTCTTCACCGGGGAAGATCACGAGGCGCTGCGCCGCGTCCTTTGCAGCGAGGCACAGTGGCTGCTCACCGATTACCGGCGGGGCCGGGAGAGCGACATCCAGGCCGATGTCTGGGGGGCGAGCGGCCGGAACGACCCGGAATCCAACCTCTGGAACGGAGCGCTGCTCTGGCGAACCGCCGCGCTCTACCCCGACCATCCCCACGCGGCGGACTGGCGGGAACGCGCCCACCGCTTTTTAATCAACGGCGTGAGCGTGGCGGCGGACGCGGACGACCCGGCGATCCTCGGCGGGCGGGCGATCCGCGAACGCCATATCGGGGCGAACTTCTTCCCCCATTACGCGCTCGATCACCACGGTTACTTCAACGTCGGCTACATGGTGATCTGCCTGAGCAACGCCGCCTTCCTTCACTTCGACCTCAAACACGCCGGGCTGCCCGCCCCGGAAACGCTTCACCATCATCAGGCCGATCTCTGGAAGGTGACCCGGGAACTGATTTTCGACGACGGGCGGCTGATCCGCGCCGGCGGCGACACGCGCATCCGCTACGCCTACTGCCAGGATTACCTGCTTCCCTCCCTCTGGTACGCGGCGGATCAACTCGGCGATCCGCACGCCTTCTCCCGCCGGGCGGCGCTTCTGGAGCTTTTCGCGCGGGAGGCCCGCCACAACGCGGACGGATCGTTCTTCGGCAACCGGCTCGCCCGGCTGCGCCGCAATAACCGGCAATACCATACCCGGCTCGAATCGGACCGCGCCTGCGTGCTCGGGATGGACCTCGCCTATCACGAAACCCTCTCCCCCGCCCCGCCGCCGGAGCCGGCCCGGGCGGAGACCGTGGAATGGGCAGAGCCGGAGTACGGAGCGGCTTTCATCAAAAGCCGACGCCGGTTCGCCTCCTTCGCCTGGCGGGCCTTCGGGCTGGCGCAGGGGCTCTGCCTTCCGCCCGATGACGGGCACCTCGCCGAGTGGCACTGGAACCTCGCCGGAAAAGTCGAGTTTGCCACCCACTCCCACCATACGTTCCGGCGGCCGGAGCCGGTCCGCCGCCTCGATCACCAGAGCGTGCACCCGTTCCCCGGCGGTTTCCTGACGCGCGGAGAACTCACCGAAGGGATGGACCTGACGCTTCAGGAAGGGTGGCGGGGAAGCGAATCCGCACGGCACACGCTGGTTTTCGCCGCCCTGCCGGACGACCGCACCGTGCTGGGCATCCAGTTCTGCCGCACCACGGACAAACGCCACACCCTGCTCTGGCAGGTCAAGGGGTTGCACCTCAACCTTCCCAACGATCTTTACAACGGGTTCGCCCGCACGCTGGAGACGGAGGCCGGGCCGCTGCGGCTGGAATCGCCCCCGCCCCGCGAGGAAACGCTCCCGCTCGGGGGCCGGTGGGCGGTGATCGAAGGGCGGCTCGGCGTGGTCGGCATCGACGGGGCGCAGGCGCTGGCCCTTCACCGGAGCCCGATCCGCCGCGGGGGCGCGCTGGAATCGCTCTATGTCGAAGAGATCGGTTTCCCCATCCATGCCGAAAGCGAGGGCCGTCTGGCGGCCCCGGGCGAGGTGGTGCTTGACGCGGCGTGGGCCGTCCTCTCCGGCGCCGGGACGCAGGAAACCCGCGCCTTTTCCGGGGTGGCCGCCCGGGTGCCGACCCTCCACGATGCCGCCGGGCTGCGCGTGATCCGCGTCCCCGGAGCCGACGGGCGGCTCTACACGCTCGCCGCCCATTTCGGCACGGAGCCGCTCTCCCTTCCCGAGTCCCTCACCGCCGGGGCCCCGCTCCTCGCCTCCAGTGGCGGGGAAACCATGCTCCAGCCCGGGGAAGCCCGCCTTTACGTCGCCGGAGCCTGAACCCGGCCCCGGCGCACCGACGCCCCCTCCACCCAGAGCGTATCCAGAAGCAGCGTCTGCGGACGGGCGGGGATGCCCCGTTCGTTGCGGTGAAGCTGCGCGACGATCAGGTCGATCGCGCCGGCCCCGAGCGTCGGGAAATCGCGTTCGATATGGGCGTAATCCATCCCGTCGCCGATCGGGCCGAGGATGACGATGCCCGGGCGCTGCGGCAAACGCTCCAGCCACGGGAGCGCCACCCGCATCGACTGCCCGAGCAGGAGCGCGTCCGGTCTTTCCGTCTCCAGCCAGCGGAAAAAGCCCTCCTCCTCCACCCGCCCGTCCGGGAAATACGGGGCCAGCGCCTCCTCCCGCCGCCACCGGATGCCGCACCCGAGGAACCCGCCCGCCATCTGCCGCCCCAGCCGGTGATCCTCCTGCCGGGAAAGGGCAAGGCCGATCCGCCGGTAACCCCGGCGGCGCAACGTGCGCATCGCCATCTGCACGCTCTGAAGGTGATGGGTGGCCACCCGGTGAAACACCGGCCGCGTGAGCGAATACCCGAGGGCCGCCACCGCGTAGTGCTCCCATTCCAGCCGGAGGTGATTCCAGTTCCGGGGCATGCCGCCGACGAGAATCCCCTCCACCCCCTGCGCCTGAAGAATCCGGTGGAGCCGCCCCGGCTCCGCCTGCCCGGTCCAGACCGGCGCCAGGTGCCACCCCAGCTCCGCGGCGCGCGCCTGCGCCCCCGCAAACATCAGCGCCTGGGAGGAATGGCGCATCCAGCCGGAATCGCTCCGGCGCGTGGTCAGGTAGGCGATCGCCCGCGTCGCCTTGCGCGGCGCGCGCAAGCCCGCCATCAGGGCGGAGACCAGCGGGTTGGGCCGGTAGCCCATCTCGCGGGCCACCCGCCACACCGCCTCGCGCGTGGCCGCCGCCACCCCCGGCGTGTTGCGCAAAACCCGGGAAACCGTCATCCGGCTCACCCCGGCACGGGTCGCGATGTCCTCAAGCCTCACGGGCGCCGATTATGGCGCAAAGCTCTGGTTGTGCAACACCCGCCAGCGGTAAAAGCGGTCGAGCGTGATCGCCTCCGCGTCCGGGTCGGCAAGGTAGTCGGGGATCGTCGTATCGTTGGGGTCAATGTAACGCTCGATCATCCGGTGGCCCCGGTACTCCGCCAGCACGCGGTCGCGCTCCTCGTCCCAGCTTCCCGGGTCCGCCGCCGGAGTCTGCCGGAGGCTCTGCACGCGGAAATGGACCGTGTAGGTGTTCGAGCGCGTGGTCAGGCGGGGCAGAAGCTGGGTGTAGGGCATCTCCCGCGAATTATCGCCGGTGAGCCGCCGGGTATCCCAGTATTGCGCCTCGAAATCCTCGCTCCACTCCGCCCCTTCCGGGATGAGCGGGAGCGCGCAGATCTCCGTCTCCGAGAGGAAGACCCCGCCATCGGCAAACCGGTTTTCAAAAGCGCGCAGCGTGCCGAGCTGCGGGTCGAGGTTGAGCCGTTTGCGGATCGAAACGGAAGAGAGGCTCGTGGCCAGGTCGTTGTAGGAGTATTTCTTGTATTCGTCGTCGGAATTCCCCTTGCCGTATCCCGTCACCGTATCGCGGTTGCCGCGCACGGCCATCGTATCGTCGATGACGACCATCTCCTGCCCGTGCAGCACGCCGCGCAGCGCCGTGGAGCGGTGAATATAGCCAAAGGGCATGATCGCGTAGTTCAGGTTCACCTTGCCGTTGGTGGAAAACGGCTCGCTGATGGCATAGGGCTCCACCACCGGCATCCAGAAGAGGTCGAGCAACAGGTGATCCGCCGGTCCCCTGGCCCCGGGGTGGCCGGAGCCGCCGCCCGGGTCCGGGCGGAAGAGAAGCGTCTGCCACGGCTTGCCCCGCACCGCGCCGGTCGGGAGGGAGCCGAACATCCCGGCGGAAGGCATCTGCTTGTTCGGGCTGTAAAAGATCGCGTTATCAAAGCTGCCCGCATTTTCCCCGTACCAGGAAAAACCACGGCTGCCGGTCTCCGACCCGAGCAGGTCGTCGGAGATCATCGTATTGGCGCTCCCTTCATCCGCGCGGTTGATATAGGCATCGTCCGGGGTATGCAGCGTGCCGTTGTCGAAGTCCGGCCAGAATTCCCCGTCCGTCACCTCCATCACGCCGTGCGGATAGAGGCTCGGGACGTCCGGCATGGCGTTGTTCCCATAGTAGATATCGAGAATCCGCCCGGGGCGTTCGCCGTGCCGGATGGCCCGGGCACGCCGGTCCGCGCCCGAGGCCTCCGTACGGAAATCCGCCGCAACCCGGGACGACTGCGAGCTGTAATCCCGGTTTGGCACGAAGTGATCCGCGGACACCTCCGGCAGCGCGGCGATGATCCGCTTGTCTCCGTATTTGGGCTCCAGCGCCACGATGGTATCCATCTCCTGAATAAGCCAGACATCACAGATATCCGCGCTATGGCCGTTGAGATGCCCGCCGTTCTGGTGCTTCTTGTTGTTGAAAGGCTGCTGGGCCCAGCGGTTCTTGAAATCGGCGCTGGTGGCGAACTGCTTGAGGACGATATCCTCATCCGTGAATCCCGGAGCCTGCGAGCTTCCCGACATATTGACAAGGTATCCGATCGGCGCGTAGGTCGGGGCCGGTTTGGTATAAGCGGGAAAGTCAAAGACAACGGTCTGGACCACCTCCCCCTTCACCTTGATCTTCGCCGTCACCTTTCCCCCCGAGAAATACACTTTGCTGACCGGGACGGAATTCCCGTCCCCATCGTCCTCGTAGCCGGTGAAAACCATGTCCGAAGGCGGAAAGGTCGGCTTGGGAGGCAGCGGACTGCCGCTCCCGTCCGTCTTGTCCTTGTTGTTGTCAATCAGCTTGAAGGGAAGATGGAGGGCCATGCGCCCGGAGCCCAGCGGGTATTCCCGGGTGGTGGCGGGGTAACCGCTCGTATTGGCCGGGTTTCCCTTGAGGTAGGTATAATTCTGCATCATCCAGCCCGGCCCGAGATGCCCGCCGTAGAAGCGCCCGTAATAGGTGCTGACCCATCCGTTCGTCTTGGAGTTATACAGGCTGAGGTGGTCCCGGTTGATTTGCAGCGTGGCATCCTGAAACCCGACCGGCTGCCCGTTGAGGGTCCAGTTCCCCGAGAATTCCACATCCACCTCGAAGTTGTAACGGGGCCGGGTATAGCCGAGCATCGGATCAAAGGTGTCAAAGTAAAGCACCGCGCTCGTCAGAAGCCGGGCCTCTTCGTCCACCCCCGTGTCGTCGAGAAGGCGGCGCACGGAATTGTAACTCTGGGAGACCGCCGGAACCTTCGGGGTGCCCGGCCCCGCAAGGGGAGCCGGAATCGGATCGCTCTCCAGAAACCGCTCCGAATAATAAGGGGCCCGCCCGGTCTGCATCGGGTAGGCCGCCGAGGGGAAAGTCCCCGCCGCGGTGCTCACCCCGCTCACGTAGAGATGGAATACCGCCTGGCTCAGGGTCGGGATGCGGCCGAAGCCTTTCGTCCCCTCAATCCGCAACGGGGCCACCTGCCCGGCACCGGAGCCGTTGGCCTCCAGCGGATTGTTGCCCGTGCCGGTGTAGGCCGTCGCGCCCTGGGCCGTGGAATAGAGATTGGAAGAGCGGATGTAATCGAGAATCGTCGTCGTCAACTGCGTCACCTCCGGAAGGGTGTATTTTTCAACGAACGACCGATCCGCGAAACCGGGGAAGGGGCGGCTGAGCAGTTTATCGAGGTACGAATGGAGCAGGAGGTTGCGCCCCGGGCCTCCGTCCGCCGCCCCGATCTCAAGGTCCGCGACCGGGCTGGAAGAATCACTGCGCTGGAGGTAATATTTCGCGCCGTTGATGGTTGCGCAAAAGGCGATCAGTTCGTCGAGCGAACTCGGGGTCTTGCTCCCGGTGTTGATCGGCCAGATCGCCACGCGCGGCAGATTGAAAAGATTCACCTCCGGGCTGTTGCTGCGGGCCGTCAGGAAAAAGCGGGCCCGGTCCACATCCGCCCTCTCCAGCGAAGCCTGCGGCAGGCGCTCCCCCGTCTCCTCATCGAAAACCGCGCTGAAAAGAAGCTCGTCCACCGAAGCGTAAAGCCGTTCGTCATCCAGCGTCACCGGAGTCGCCCCGGCGGCTTTCGTCCCTCCCTCGGAACCGCCCCGGGCGATGCGCGGAGCGAGCGCAAAGACGAAATCGTCGAACGCCTCCTCGCTCGCCACCTTGTATCCGAGCACCGGCCAGAGGCTCGTCGTGGCCGGATGCCCCGGGTAGCGCTGGTATTCGCGCAACGCCGGCTGGAAACGGGCCATCCGGTCGCGCTCATCCAGCGTGAACGCCCGGGGAATGTCCCAGAAATGGCCATGCGCCGCGGTGTTGATGTTGAGCTTGGAGGATTCGTCATCGGTCCAGAAGGCGATCCGGCCCACGATCGGGTTTGCCTTTGTCGCCCCGGCGACCTTCACCCGCGTGCCCGTCTCGCGCTCGGGGGCGACCACCTGACCGTCTTCGAGCACGTAGAGCCAGCGCACCGGCATCGGGATCGGCTGGCGCGCGCTCTCCCCCGGGGCGTTGATGACATCAAACCCTTCGATGAGCGGAGCGCCATCCTTGCCATCCAGCGCGGAAGGGTTGAGGACCGGGTAGTGAACCGCGCCATCCACCGTGGCCGGTTCGTTGAGATCGACAAAGACCGCCGGCGCTTCATCCCATCCGCTCAGGGCCGCAAGCGCGGCGACCGGGTCCACCGAGGTCTCCACCATCCGGTCATCCGAATAAAGCTTGTAGGCATGGTCAGGAACGCGCCCGGCCCCGAACGTGCGGACCATGCCCGGCTGGGAAGTCCAGGCGAACCCTTTGCGGCTGGCGGCATGGTCGATCTGGGCGCGGACGATATCCACCGCCTGATCCGCCAGCACCCGGTTCCGGTTGCTCTCGAAATAAGCCGCCGCCGCCGTCCGCTCCATGCCGACCCGGCTCAGGAACCCGACGACGAGGATCGTCAGCAACACAAGCACCGCCAGCACGATCACCAGGGCGACCCCGCGCTGTTTCCGGGCCAGGGGCAAAGGGTACGGTTTCATGGGCTCCATCGGGCTTCGCGTAAAAGAATGGTGGAAGTGAAAGTCCGGTAAGGGATTGATTTTTCGTTCAACCGGGATTCCAGAAGTTCAAGGTCGCCGGCGAAATCCTGCGCCGGATCGCTTTCAAAGAGCCCTTCCAGACACGCTTCCACGGTTCCCTTCATCCCGTTGCCGAGCCGCTCCACCGCCCCTTCGTCCAGCGCCACCATGGCGACCTGCATCATCGGCGGGAGCTGGTTGATCGCCACCGGGCGGCTGTCGTTGCGCGAATCGTACCGGTAATCGTTGAGCAACGGCGTGGGCGGCGTCCCCTCCTCCCGCGGCCAGATCACCAGGGCAATGATATTATCGGCGATCGGCACCGACTCCGTGTTGACCGCGGAGGGAATCCAGCCCGCTCCCGGGACCGCGTAGACCTCCAGCGCCTCGCTGTCGTCGATCCATTGCATGAGACGGTAGCGAAAACGCTCCTGCGTCTCCACATGAGTCGGGAGCCACGGCTTGTCGCTTCCGTACCAGACGAAAAAACCGCAGGCATTGAGCAGGCCGGTCAGGCCGCGGTATTGGGCGGTTTTCACCTTGTTGGAAGGAGCCTGAAAGAAAACCGCCTGCCCGCATCCCGGTGTCCCCGGCAGGCCGCCGGAGCCCGCGTCGCCCACGATCAGATGCAGCTCCGACTGGCGGATATAACGGCCGGGGTTGTTCGGATCGTCATAATCCCAATAGGTGTTGAGCGTGGCCTGTTCGAGCGTCTGCGTCAGGTTCTCATACGCCCGGCGGGCGCTCTGGTAGGCGTCGATCCGGTTTCCGGATTCCACCCAGACCTTGCTCGTCTGGTTCATGAGCGAAAGCATCGCCACCATCAGCAACAGCAGGACCCCGCCCGCCACGAGCAATTCCATGAGCGTGAATCCGCCCCGGCCGCGCAAAATCTCTCGGCGATGAATCATGACGGCCTGGAAGCATCAAAGTAGGAGAACGTAAACCGGTAGGCGTTCCGCATCCCGGGGTAGCGGATCTCCACGTGAATCCACTTCAACCGGCTCGCGTCCCCTCCCGTGTCGAGCGTTCCGGAGCCGGGATACCGCGCCTGGACCGGCGTGAGCGTCACCTGATAAACCGCCCCGTCCTCCCCCGCCTTCAGCCGCTCGCCGTTTTCGCTATAGAACTGGGAATCGTCGAAATAGGCGTCCGCCCCGGAGCTGGTCAGCATCCCGAGGTCCGCGGCGATCTGCGAAAGAATGTGCGAACGGCACGTCTGAAACATCGCTTCGCGCTCCTGATTGAGCCCGATGGGCAGGAGCCCCAGCAGGGGGACGAGGCCGACGGCGGCGATGGCAAGAGCCAGAGCCACCTCCACGAGCGAAAAGGCCGCCATGGCCGGGAAGGGCCGGGTCCGACGAAAGGCAGGGGTATTCATGAGGGGAACTGGAGGTTACTCCCGGAGCCGCGCTCGGGCAACACGGCCTCCGGAACGGGAAATGCGCTTCAACCCTTCCGGCGGCGTCGGCCATACCGCGCCGCGATCACCAGCCCGAAGCCGAGAAGCGCGAGGGCCCCCGGTTCCGGGATGAGCTGGAAATTGACGAGCGCAATGTCATTGCCGTCCCCTCCGAGGTAGGAAATTTCCGCCGAGCCGAGGGTGCCGAAGGAAACCAGCGCCCCTTCCGCCAGCCCGGCAAAGGTGCCGACGCGCGTCGCCCCCGCATCGAAGCGGACCAGGACGACCTCATCGCCCGCGGTGTAGCTCATCGTCAGCAGGTTGAATTCCGCGATGGCCCCATCGAGCGAAAGCGCGCCGGTGCCGACCACGTGAATCTGGTCGTGCTCATCGCCCGCCGTCAAACCGGCCAGGTCGAACCGCACCCGCGCTCCGCCGAGGAGGGTCAACTGGCTCTGGTCATAGGTGGCGTTCCCGACGGAAAGAATGCCGGTGGCCCCTTCCACGTCCGGATTGCCGGGCGCGAGGATGGCGCCGCTTTCCAGAATGACCGCGCGATTGGGAGCCGTGCCGTTTGCCGCGGTGGCGATCGTCCCCTCTCCGCCCAGGATGGCGTTTTCCTTCAGAGTCAGCGTCATGGAAGCATTCGCATTGCTGTAATCCCCCTGGGTGAGAAGGACGCCGCCCGAGGCAATCCGCACCGACCCCGCGGTGTTGACGTACCCATGCCCGCGCGAGGTGAGTTCCAGGGAACCCGATTCCCCGACTTTGATCCCGCCGAAAGCGCTGCTGTTGGCTATTCCGGTCTGCCGGAGATAGACTTTTCCAAGCGCTTCGTCATCGACTTCCAGCCGGTTTCCGAAGTTCGCAGCTCCCGAGACATTCAGGCTGAGGACCGTCCGGTTTGCCGGATCGGTAAAATGAATGGTGGTGGCGGAGCCGCCCCCGGCCCCGGCGTGGTCGAACTGCAATCCCGCGGAAGATGCCAGATTGATCGTGCCTGCTCCGAACTGATTATTCGCCTCGAAGGAGAACATGTCGTTGGGTTTGCTCTGGTCAAAGGCAAAGGATCCCGAGAAATTGATGGTGATGTCGCGGCCATTGGCCGCCGTCAGGCTCTTGAGAAAATGAGCCGTTCGCCCCGAAATCGTGACCACATCGGTATCCAGAGTGATTCCGACATCCACCATCCGCCCGTTGCCTCCGCCGCCGTTGAAATTGAGCGGCGCCGTACCGGTGGTGTTGCGTAAAGTGATGATCTTTCCGCTGCCGCTCTCGATCGTGTAACTTCGCGAAGCGCCGCCCGCGATCGTCAATCCCCCGAGGGTGACGTTGACGTCCAGTTCGACGATCATGGAGATCGGGTTCGTCCCGGAATTTTGCGTAAAGGTGGCGATCTGGTTATCCGCCGTCCCTTCTCCGGGATAAGTATTGCTTGGGCTCCAGTTGGCCGGATCGCTCCAGTCGCCATCGGCAAGGACATTCCAGCTCGCCGAATTGGCATGGAGCCGGGGCTGCCACACCGGAGCGCTCAGGAGGAGAAGAGTGCAGAGGAGGGGGGAGATACGTTTCATGGTTTCAGCCGAGGGGTTGGGGGTGGGCGTTGGGGTACCGGGGAGCGTCGCCCCCCGGTGTCCGAAAGAGAATGTTTTCGCGGGAAGAAGTGGTTTTTCCCTCCAGGAAGGTGAATGGCACGACAACGCCCGGCATGAGGGCCGAACCTTCCATCCGCCGGCTCATCAGCAGACGTTGCCAGAGCAGGTTGGCGGCGGCCTCGCCGATCTCCCGCAGCGGCTGGGAAAACCGGCTGACCGCGCCGGTGCCCGGGTCCGCATGGGATAAAACGCTGATCGTGTCCGTCGCAGCCACCACGCTCGCCTCCCCGGGAATGGAAATCCGCGCCTCCCGGAGGGCGGCAATCACGCCGATGGCCGAAGTGTCGTTTTCGCAGAACCAGGCGTCCGGGAGCGGTCCGCCCAGGGCCAGCCGATGCCGGACCGCCGCCGCCGCTCCTTCGAGCGTCCAGTCATCCGGCCCCTTGACCATCTCAAAGGCGACCCTCTCCGCCAGCGGATCGCCCAACCCGCTGAGCAGGCCGAAATGAAGCGCCTCGGTCACCGGCCGGTGCAGCGCCGTCGGCTCCACCCGGAGCATCGCCACCCGCTTTCGCCCCGAGGCGGCCCAGACCCGCCCCACCTGTCGCGCCATGCCGAAATAATCCGCGCACACGAAATTCGCCGTCTCCCCCAGGTTGGCCGGCTGGAGAGAGATCACCGGCTTGCGCGCCTTTTCGTAAGCTTCGATCACGTAGGAGTGCCGGGGCAGAAGGCTGTAGGGCATCAGCAACAGGCCGTCCACGGAGGGAATCCGCTCCAGCAGGTCCATCACCAGATCATCCTTTCCCACCAGCCGGGGGGCGATCCCTTCGAGCACCAGCGAAGGCCGCGCCTGCAACGCCGCCGTGAAAATTCCGCCGCCGATCCGTTCCGTCCACCCTTCCTCGCGGTTAAACCGTTCGATCGGCACGCTCACGAGCACCCGGAAGGCTTCCTGTCCCTTGCGGTCCGGGCGGATCAGGTAGGAGCCGCTTCCCTTCTGAACCCTGATGAAGCCTTCCCCCGCCAGCTTCTGAAGCACGCTCTGCACGGTGCCGGTGCTGACGTTGAGCCGTTCCGAAAGCTCCTTGATGGAGGGGAGACGGGTGCCATCCTCCATTTCCAGAGGCGAAAACTCCGAGAGAAGATAATGCCGGACAACCTCACTGGCCCGTCTTCCGGAGGAGGAAACGCGAAGGGATGAGCGTGATCCGGTTTGTTGCACAGAGAAACCGATAGACTACCCTTCAAAAGAATGCAAGAACCAATTTGGTATCTTTTAAGTTAATACGTAAAGTTCATCAAAAAAGACCACCATCCGGAACCGATTTTTCGCAAAAAAAGGACGCTCCCCTCCACGGGCGTTCTCCCCTCCCCGCGCACAAAGAAAAGAGCGGGCTCACGACATCGCGTCATGAACCCGCTCCGGCAGAAAAAGAAGGACAGCTCTCCCTGAGCCTACCCGGCGAGGCAACCATCCAGCCACCCGAGCAGGGCGTCGATCGTCTCCTCCGTTTCGTCCCCCATGTTGGAGATGCGGAAGGTTTCTCCCTTGATTTTTCCGTAACCGCCGTCGATCACGGCGTGGTGACGTTCCTTGAGGCGGGCGATGAACGCGGCCACGTCGATCCCCCGGTTGTTGCGCACGCAGGTGAGCGCGAGGGAGCGGTACCCCTGCGGCGCGTAGAATTCGAATCCGTTGCGGACCACCCATTCATGCACCATGGCGTTGAGGCGGGCATGGCGGGCGTGCCGGGCCTCCACCCCTTCGCTGAAGATGTCGTCGAGCTTCGATTCCAGCGCGTAGATATGCCCGATGGAAGGGGTGCTCGGCGTCATGTCCCCGGCCTGGTTTTTCCGGAATTCGAGGAAATCGAAGTAGTAGCCGCGATCCGGGAGCGTCTTCGCCCGCTCGAAGGCCCGTTCGGAAACGGAAAAGAGGGCGAGCCCCGGCGGCAGGGCCAGCGCCTTCTGGCTGCCGGTCAGCAACACGTCGATGCCAAGCTCGTCCATCGGGATCGGCACCACGGAAAAGGAGGAGACGGTATCGACCACCAGCAGCACCTCCGGGTACCTGCGCACCACTTCGCAGATTTCGCGCAGCGGATTCATGACGCCGGTGGAGGTTTCGTTGTGGATGAGCGTCACCACGTCAAACTCCCCGGTGGCCAGCTTGGCATCGAGCGCCTCGGGCCGGATCGGCTCGCCCCACGGCACTTCCAGCCCTTCGGCCTGCTTGCCGCAACGGCGGGAAACATCGAGCCATTTGTCGGAAAACGCGCCGCACATGCAGTTGAGCACCTTGCGGGAGACGAGATTGCGGATCGCCCCCTCCATCACGCCCCAGGCGGAGGAGGTGGAAAGAAAGACCGGCTGGGCGGTGCCGAAAAGCGTCTGGAGACGCGGGTGGATGGAAGCGTAGAGTTTTTTGAAATCGGCGCTGCGGTGCCCGATCATCGGCTTGGAGAAGGCGGCAAAGGTTTTGGGCGAGACTTCAACCGGACCGGGAATAAAGAGTTTGGTGTGAGGCATTGGGCTTTGGAATGATACGCCTTCCCTCTTCGGAAGGCTTCCGGAATTAAAGCCGATCCCGCCGGGGAGGAAAATCCCAAAATCGCGCTCCCGGCCTTCCGGAAAAAACTATTCCCAGATGAAATGCTCCAGCCGCAACTGGGCCATGCGGGCGTGGGCCTCCTCCCGGCGGGGCCCCTCCAGCGCGGCCATTTTCCGGTAAATGGCGATGGCCCCCTCCCAGTTCCTGAGCGTTTCGCACAGCCGCCCGGCTTCGAACCCGGCTTTGTAATACCAGAAATATTCCTGCGGCTGCTCCCGCCCGCTCTCCAGCACGTCGTAATAGGCGGCGAGCGCCTCCTCCGGCCGCTCCAGCGCCTCCAGCGTGCGCCCGCTCTGGTAGAGGGCCTGGCTGCGCCAGAGCGTCTCCTCCCCCGCCGTTCCGGCTTCCGCGGTCTCCGCGGCTTCTGTGGCCAGCTTGCGGTAAAGATCGAGCGCGGCTTCCAGCGCCTCCTTCCCCCCCTGCTCCGCCCGGCTCCGCGCCTTCCCGGCCAGGGCGGCGAACCGGATTTCCTTCGGCGGGGCGGCTTCCAGCACAGCGTCGTAAAGGAGGATCGCCTCCCCCGGCTGGCCGCTCTGGTTCTTGAGGGCGGCTTGAGCAAGCCGGGCCTGAAACCGGAGCCCGCCCCCGCTCCGGGCCACTTCCTCGAACAGGGCGAGCGCCCGCTCCGTCCCCTTGGCGCTCATGCTGCGGGTGGCCGCCTGCCCGGCCAGATAGAGCGCCCCCTCGGCCAGCGGAGTGCCGGGGCTTTCCCGGGCAACCGTCTCGAACTCGTTCTGCGCCCCGGCGAAATCGCCCTGCCGGAAAAAGACTTCCCCGAGCTTCATCCGCACCTCCAGCCGCCGCGCCCCTTCGGGATGCTCGCGCAGGTAGCGGCGGCATCGCTCCACGATCTTCTCGTCATCCCGCCCTTCCCGGGCATCGGCCACGAAGATCGCCAGCGCGTCGGTCGCCTCCCCCGGCAGCGCCGGTTTTTCGCCCGCCGGATTGGCGGCCTCCAGATAATGCGCCGCCGTGTCGGGTTGGCCGGTGGTCAGTTCCCATTCCGCGAGCAGGAAATTCGCCTGCGGCCGGAGCGGGCTCCGGGGGAAAAGCAGCAGGAAGCGACGCAGCCGATCCGCCGTCCCGGGATCGCCCCGGCTGGCCAGGAGCCGGGCCTCCTCCAGCAACAACCCCTCCGCGCGGGGGTCCGCCGCTTCGTGCAGAAGACGGAAGTCCGCCTCGAACCGCTCCCGGTTTCCCTGATGCAGCCAGCAGAGCGCGGCGCGGAAGGTCGCCTCCGCCCGGAGCGAAGGATCGCGCGCGCCCGCCGCCTCAAACAACGTGGCCGCCAGCACGAATTCCCCGGCCTGATACTGCGCGGTGGCCGTCGCCATTTCGATCTCCCCGCGCTGCCGTTCGTCCCCCGCGGCCCGCATCGCCTCCTCCAGCGTCTCCAGCGCGGCGGCAGTCTCCCCGCCCTCCGCCTGCAACTGACCGCGCAGGAGCAGGGCGCGGGCGAGAATCGGGTGTCCCGGATACGTCTCCGCGAAGGGAGCCAGCAGCCGCAGGGCGCGATCACCGCGTTGGGAACGGAGAAAAGCCCGCGCCCGGTAGTAAACCGCGTATCCCGCACGCAGCCGGGAACGCCGCCGGGCCATCTGGTCGAGCGCGGCGTAGGAAACCCCTTCATCGGAAGCGTACACGGCATCGAGCCGCTCGAACACCTGCCCGATCTCCGCCGCCTCCCGGTGATCCCATAAAAAACGCTCCAGCAGGGATGCCGCCTTTGCGGGATCGCCGAGCTGCCGGTGCGCCTCGGCGGTGGCAAAGAGCGCGCCGAGCCGCAACTCCGGAGCAAGCTCCGCCTCCCCTTCCCCCATGCCGGCAAGCCGTTCGAGCGCCGCCGCCGCCCGGCCTTCGGCCAGCAGAATCCGCGCCTCCAGCACCCGCCGCCACCCCTTGAGCGCCGCCTCCTCCGTCTTTTGAGCCGAAATCGTCTCCAGCACCTCCTTCGCCCGGGCCGCCTCGCCGGCATCCAGCCACTGCTCGCTCAGGCAGAGCCGCAGGGCCGGTTCGTCCCCGGACCGCTCCAGCAGCGCGATCGCCTCGGGCCGCCGCCCCAGCCGCGCCAGCGCTTCCACGCGGGCGAGGAGGATCGGGGCCGCCTCCGTATCGACCTGCGCGGTCAGGGTCAGCACCCCTTCCCAATCCTTCCGGGCACGGGCGATCCCGATCCGCAAGGCGGGGGGCGCCTCCCCGGGGAGCGCACGCAACGCCCCCTCGGCATCCCCCCGGCGCAACAGCGCTTCCGCCCGCTTCAGGGCCACCCATCGCACCCCGGCTTCGTCCGCCGGGCGCATCGCCTCCAGCTTGACCAGCGCCACTTCCGGCAACCCTTCCCGGAGCGCCTTCTCCACCTCCTCCTGCGGCCCGGCGTGCACCGTCATCGTCGCCGCCGCCAGCAGGCCCAGGAGTAAAACGGTTCGTTTCATCATCGCCCCGCCAACGCCTCCTCATCCCGCAGCGCCGGCAGCATCCGCCGCAGATACCGGCCCGTGTGGCTCCGCTCCAGCCGGGCGATCCGCTCCGGGGTGCCTTCGCCGACAATCGCGCCGCCCCCCGCGCCCCCTTCCGGGCCCATGTCGATGATCCAGTCCGCGCATTTGATCATTTCCAGATTGTGTTCGATGACGATGAGGGTGTTCCCACTGTCTCGTAATTTAAGGAGAACCTCCAACAATTTATGAATATCGGCAAAGTGGAGGCCCGTCGTCGGTTCATCCAGAATGTAGACCGTGCGCCCCGTCGCTTTCTTGGCGAGTTCGGCGGCGAGCTTCACCCGCTGCGCCTCGCCGCCGGAAAGCGTCGTCCCGGACTGGCCGAGGCGCACATAGCCCAGGCCCACATCGTCAAGCGCGGTGAGCCGGTCGCACACCGTCGGCACGTTGCGGAAGAAACGGACCGCCTCATCCACCGTCATTTCCAGAATATCGGCGATGTTCTTCCCCTTGTAGGTGATCTCCAGCGTCTCGCGGTTGTAGCGTTTGCCGTGGCAGACCTCGCACTCCACGTAGACATCCGCCAGAAAGTGCATTTCGATCCGGATCACCCCGTCCCCCTGGCAATGTTCGCACCGCCCTCCCTTCACGTTGAAGGAGAAGCGCCCCTGATCGTACCCGCGCACCCGGGAGGCCGGGAGCTGGGCGAAAAGCGCGCGGACCGGCCCGAACGCGCCGGTGTAGGTCACCGGATTGGAGCGGGGGGTGCGACCGATCGGGGCCTGGTCAATGATGATCACCTTATCGACCTGATCGAGCCCGAGGATCGCCTGATGCTTTCCGGGCCGTTCCTTGGAACTGTAGAAATGCCGGAAAAGCGCGCGACGCAGGATGTCATCCACCAGCGTCGATTTTCCGCTGCCGGAAACCCCCGTCACACACGTCATGCAGCCGAGCGGAAAGGAGGCGGTGACGTCCTTGAGGTTGTTCTCACTCGCCCCCGTCACCGTCAGCCAGCCGCTGGAGAGGAGCCGCCGGTCCGTGGCGAGTTCGCGCCGCCCGGTGGGGGCCACCCGGTGGCGCGGCACCGGGATGCTCACCCGGCCCGAGAGATAATCGCCAGTGAGCGAGCCCGGCGTGGCGATCACTTCCTCCAGACTCCCCTGCGCGACGATCTGCCCGCCGCGCACCCCGGCTCCCGGCCCGAGGTCGATCACGTGGTCCGCCTCGCGGATCGTATCCTCGTCATGTTCCACGACGATCACGGAATTGCCGAGATCGCGCAGGCGGCGCAGCGTGCCGATCAGCCGGTCGTTGTCCCGCTGGTGAAGGCCGATGCTCGGTTCATCGAGCACGTAGAGGACGCCCGCCAGCCCGGAGCCGATCTGAGTGGCCAGGCGGATGCGCTGCGCCTCCCCGCCGGAAAGGGTGCCGCTCTCCCGGTCGAGGTTGAGGTAATCCAGCCCCACCTCCTCCAGAAACCCGAGCCGCGCCACGATCTCCCGCCGGACTTCCGCCGTGATGAACTCCTCCTGACTGCGCAGGTGGAGCGTCTCCAGAAACCGCTTCGCCTCCCCGATGGTGACACCGCAAAGGCTCTGGATATGGTGTTCGCACGGCCCGTTCGGCCCTTCCCCGCTCAGGGTGACGGCGAGAATCTCCGGCTTGAGCCGCGCCCCGCCGCAGACGGCGCACGCCCGGCGGCCCATGTAGGCGCGGATGCGGTTGCGGGTCAGTTCGCTGTCGCTCTCCTCATAGAGCCGCTGCATCTGGGCGACCACCCCTTCGAACGGCTTGTTGGCCTCCGTCCGCTTGCTCCCCTCGCCCCAGTCGAGCCGGATCGCCCGTTCACCCGTGCCGAAAAAGAGCGCGTCGCGAAACGCCTGCGGGAGTTCCTCGAAAGGGGTCTCCAGCGAAACGCGGTACGCCCGCGCCAGCGAGGCGAGCAACCCCTGGTAATACTTGAGCATCCGCTTGTTCGCCCGCGCCCATGGGAGGACGGCCCCCTTGGCGAGGCTCTTCTGCGGGTCGGGGACGATCAGTTCCGGGTCGCAGAAAAGCTCCGTCCCCAGCCCGTGACACGCCGCGCACGCCCCAAGATGGCTGTTGAAGGAAAAATGCCGGGGGGTGAGGCGCGGGAGGGTGAACCCGGTGTCCGGGTTGGTGAAATCGGTGGAGTAACGGCGCTCGTGCCATTTCTCCTCTCCGGAACGCTGGGAAAGAACGAGCATCCGCCCCTGCCCCCAGCGGAGCGCGGTCTCCACGGAATCGGCAAACCGCTGGCGCACCCCTTCGCGCACCACCAGCCGGTCAACCACCGCCTCGATCGTGTGCGCCTCCCCCTTGCCGAGCTTCACCGGTTGCTGCGGGTTGGCGATCTCCATCAGTACCCCGTCGATCCGGGCGCGGATGAACCCTTCGCGCCGCAGCTTCTCCAGCACATCGCGGAACTCCCCGCTCTGCTCCTCCACCAGCGGCGAGAGGAGCATGAGCCGCGTCTCCTCCGGGAAGGCGAGCAGGGCGTCGGTGATCGTCTGCGGCGTCTGCCGGTGGATCGGCTCGCCGGTGGCCGGGTCGTGCGGCTGGCCGACGGCGGAGAAGAGGACGCGCAGGTAATCGTAAATCTCCGTGGTGGTGGCGATGGTGGAGCGCGGGTTCGTGGCCGCCGTGCGCTGTTCGATGGCGATCGCCGGGGAGAGCCCCTCGATGAAATCGACATCCGGCTTCTGCATCTGGTCGAGAAACTGCCGGGCGTAGGCCGAAAGGCTCTCCACATACCGCCGCTGCCCCTCGGCGTAGAGCGTGTCAAAGGCGAGCGACGATTTTCCCGAGCCGCTCAGGCCGGTCATCACCACGAGCCGCTGCCGGGGAATCTCCAGGGAAAGATTGCGCAGGTTATGCTGGCGGGCTCCGGTGATTCTGATGGTTTCTGCGGCCATTGGGGAGGATGAGTGCAATCGGGAAATAAAGCATACCGGGGCGGGCGGGGAAAGCCGCTTTCTGCGCGCCGCGGTTTTTCGTTTTTTCCGGGAGAGGAGAAAGAGCGGGATTGCGCCCCCGCCCGGCCCGCCTACAATGCGGGGCTCCCCATGCAATACCGCACCCTTGGCAAAACCGGGCTTTCCGTCTCCGCCCTCGCCTTCGGCGGCTCGTCCCTGGGCGGGGCATTCGGGCCGATCGACGAAACGGAGGCGATCCGCGCCGTCCACGAGGCGCTGGAAGGCGGGATCAACCTGATCGACACCGCCCCCTACTACGGAGCCACCCGGGCGGAAACCGTGCTCGGGCGCGCGCTCCGGGGCATCGGGCGGGATCGCTACCACCTCGCCACCAAGGTGGGGCGCTACGGCCCGGAAGCGTTCGATTTCTCCGCCGCGCGCACCCTCGCCAGCGTGGATGAAAGCCTCGCGCGGCTCGGCGTGGACCATGTCGATCTCATTCAGGTGCACGATCTGGAGTTCGGCGACCCGGCGCAGATCGTCCACGAAACCCTTCCCGCCCTTGCCCGGGTGCGGGAGGCGGGGAAGGCCCGTTTCATCGGGATCACCGGGCTGCCGATTGCGCGGCTGCTTGAAGTGCTCGATCAGGCGGGGGAAGCGGTGGAAGTCATCCAGTCGTACTGCCATTACTGCCTCAACGACACCGCGCTGGCGGACGCCGTGCCGCGCCTGCGGGAAGCGGGGGTGGGCCTCATCAGTTCCGCGCCGCTCGCCATGCGGCTCCTGAGCGACGCCGGACCGCCGGAGTGGCACCCCGCCCCGCCGCTATTGAAGGAAAAATGCGCGGAAGCCGCCCGGTACTGTCGGGAGCAAGGCATGGAAATCGGTCGTCTTGCCCTTCAGTTCGCGCTCGCCAACACCGAAATTCACGCCCACGTCGTCGGCATGGCGGACCCGCGCTGCGTGGTGGAGAACCTGCGCCACGCCGCGGAACCGCCGGATGAAACCGTCCTCGCCGGGGTGCTGCACATCCTGGAGCCGGTCCACAACCTCACCTGGCCTTCGGGAAAACCGCGATGAACCGCGATGATCAGGTCTTTAATCTCACAGGCTCTTCTCCGCGACCATTGTCTCTCCTGAACAGGATGATCCAGCACGGAAGAGCGACCAAAAAAAAGATGAACAGCATCGGATAGAGAAAGAGAAGGTCCACCCTGATATCCCACCCGTTGGCGATCGCACCGATTTCCCAGAGGACCGCGCTTCCAAAGACCAGCGGTGCCGAAACCAGAATTCCGCGCCGAAACCGACTCGCGATTTTCCGAAAACCCGCCCAGGCCCCCGCCAATGAAATCACGAAGAGGATGCCAAACAAAACGAGATTGATCCCCATGAGGCCGACTTTATGGCGATCCATTCCGTGCGTCAAGAAGCCCGGCCGCACCACCGACACCATTCACCCATGAAAACCCTCCTCATCACCGCCGCGCAACAGACCGGCTACGGCGACCGCCCCTCCCCGGAGCCGGGTGAGGGTGAGGTGCTCCTGCAACTGCGCCGCGTCGGCTTCTGCGGGAGCGACCTGAACACCTTTCGCGGATGGAACCCGCTGGTCACCTACCCCCGAGTGCCGGGACATGAAATCGCGGGCGGGATCATCGCCATGGGCCGGGGCGTCCCCCGGAGCGGTCCCGACGCGCTCGCGGAAGGGATGCTCGTCACCGCCCTTCCCTACACCGCCTGCGGCGGCTGCCGCGCCTGCCGGGTTGGGCGGGCCAACGCCTGCCGCCATAACCAGACACTCGGCGTGCAGCGCGACGGCGCGATGGCGGAGCGGATCGTCCTGCCGTGGGAGAAGATCGTCACCGCCCCGGGCCTCTCCGAGCTGGAACTCGCGCTCGTGGAACCGCTTTCCGTCGGCTTCCACGCGGTGGACCGGGGCCGCGTGGCCCGGGAAGATACCGTCCTTGTCTTCGGCTGCGGCATGATCGGCCTTGGCGCGATCGCCGCCGCCGGGCTGGAGCGGGGCGCGCGGGTGATCGCCGTCGATCTCGACGACGCCAAGCTCGCCCTTGCCCGCCGGAGCGGCGCGGCCCACGTCGTCAACAGCCGCACCCAGCCGCTGGAGGAAGCCGTCCGCGAACTGACCGGCGGCGAAGGCCCTGATGTGGTGATCGAGGCGGTCGGCCACCCGGCCACCTTCCGCGACGCCGTGACGCTCGCCGCGTTCTCCGGGCGGATCGTTTACATCGGCTACGCCCGCGAGCCGGTCGCCTACGAAACCAAATATTTCGTGATGAAGGAACTCGACATCCTCGGCTCCCGCAACGCCACGCGCGACGATTTCCGCCGCGTCATCACCCTGCTGGAGAGTGGCCGCTATCCGGCGGAGGCCACGGTAACCCACACCGTCCCGTTCCCGGAAGCCGCCGCCGCGCTGGGCCGGTGGGAGCGCGATCCCGCGGCGGTGACGAAAATCCAGGTCACCTTCCCCGATCACCAGTAGCGGAGAGCCGCGCCGGAAGGTTTTTCCCGGGCCGGGGAGGGGCGTTTGCCGTCCGGGGCGAGATAATGCCGGTGCTGGCGCGACGGCTCGCACGGACCGGCAGCCGGGGGATGCGAGGTGACGGGCCGGGTCGTCGTCAGAAGGCGGTTGAAAAGCTTCCGCTCCATCGCCTCGCGCACCGTGGCCCAACCGGGATCGAAATACCGGTTGTGGCATTCCCACGGGTCGGCCTCCAGATCGTAGAGTTCGCCGAACCCGTCCGGGTATTCATCGGCAAACATCGCCTGCGGGTAATAGACCAGCCGGTGGGCGCCGCTACAGAACGCCTTGCTCCAGAGGCAACCGGTCAACGCCCCGTCTTTCCACCCCTCCGCCGGATCGCCGCCGCCGTGAAGCAGCGGGGTGAGGTCGCTCCCGTCGGAAGTCTCCATCTCCGGCACCCCGGCCAGAGCGCAAAGCGTGGCTGAAACGTCGATCGCCTCCACCCATTGGCGGCAGCGCGTCCCTTCCGGGAGACACCCCGGCCACGACCAGATCATCGGAATCCGCGTGACCGCATCGGAGCAGATCCCCGGCGCTTTTTCCATGATGCCGTGCTCGCACGCGTAGTCTCCGTGATCGGAGGAATAGACCACGATGGTCTTTCCCCGCACCCCCCGGGCTTCCAGATGGGCGAGCATCAGCCCCACGGCGTGATCGACCTGGCTGATCGCGCCGAAATACCCGCGAAGCTTCCGCCTGCGCGCGGATTCAAAATCGCGCGGCTCGAACAACGCCCACCGCCCCGTACGCCAGCGCGCCGCCATCTCCCGCAGATGCGGGCCGCGCCCGGTGAGCGGGTCGTCCGCATTGGGCGGCAGGAACGGCTCCACTCCCTCGTACATCGACCAGAACGGCTCGCTCGGGGTCGTGCACTGGTGGGGGCGCGGGAGGCTCGCATGGAGCAGGAACGGCTTGCCCGCCCGCCCGGCGGCATCCACCGCCCCGTTGATCCGGGCGGCGATCCACCCTTCCATCGACTCCTCAAAGGCCAGGGCGGAGGGGCGGCTGTCCATGCTCTGGCGTCCGCGTTCGCCCCATTCGGCCATGATCGTATGATCTTCGAGGTGAACCCGGCCCCGCTGCGCAAGAAAATCGCGGTACTCGTGCCGCCCCCCCTCGTGGAGATGCATGAAACAGGTCTCGTGATACACGTCGCACCCCCGCTCCACCCAGTTCTCCGGGGAGTGAATCTTCCCGATCGCCCCGGTGTAATAACCCGCCTCCCGGAAATGGGAGAAAAGGGAGGGGAGCGCCGGGACATCCGGCCCCGCCAGCCCGTAATAACCGTGGTTGTGGGGATATTGCCCGGAGAGGAAGGAGACCCGGCTCGGCGTGCAGATCGGGTTCTGCGCCACCGCCCGGTCGAAACCGACGCCGGAAGCCGCCAGCGCGTCGAGGTGCGGCGTGCGGATCTGGGGGTGCCCCCGGTGTCCGAGCAACCGGGCGTTGTGCTGGTCGGAGAGGATGAAGAGGATGTTGGGCCGTTCCATTGGGAGCGCGAGCTTTCCGTGCCGGTCGGGGGCGGGAGCCGATCAGGCTTCCCCGCGGCGGCGCAGCAGGGCCATCAGCGCCAGCCCTCCGGCGAGCGTCAGGAAGGTCGAAGGTTCGGGAACCGCCGCCGCCGCATCGTAGCGCAGATAGACCTGATTGCCCTGGCTGTAAAAGCCAAAGGAGCCGGAAGGAAGCGCCATCCCAAGGGAATCGGCCGTCCAGTTCACCGACTCGAACAACACCGGGGCATCGAGCACGCCATCGACCGAATACACGAGCCAGCTCCGGTCCTCGCTCCAGAACGGATCGCTCCAGTCAACCAGCGAGCCGTCTCCATCAAAGAGAAGATTCGCCGTGACCCCGGTGGCGAGAGTCAGGTTGCCGCTCACGTTGATGGCGTCGAAGTTCACGCCGCGCCCCGTATCGGTATTGGCGGCCAATTCCCACTCCAGCACCGCGCCGCTCTCATACTCCAGCGTGGCGAAGTGTTGCTCCCCCGGACTGTTGCCGGGGGCGTGCGTGCCGGAGATCGTCGTGGTTCCGGCAACCGTCCCGCCGCCGCCCAGCCGCGCCCCGGCCTCAATGGTGAGGGTGCCCGTGCCGCTTTTGGTCCCGTTGAGGATGAGTTCCCCCTCCTCCACCGTCGTGGTTCCGGCATAGGAACTGGTTCCATCCAGGATCAGCGTGCCGCTGCCGGTCTTGCTCCATCCCGCGCCGTTGTTGATCCCGCCGACATTGCGCAACGTCCCGGAACGGAAGGCGAGCGTCTGGATCAACCCGCCGGAGCGCCCGATCTCGCCTCCGTTCATGTCGAGGGTTCCGCCATCGAGCGTGACAATCGACTCACCACCCCCGCCATAGATGTCCCCGCCTTCAATGCTCAGGGCGCCCCCGGTCACGCGGACTTCCGCCGTCACCGTCGTATTGGCATGGAGCGCGGAAGAACGTTCCGCAAGAAAGAGAACGTTCCGGTTACCCGCGTTTTCCTGGACGATCTCCGTGGTCCCTCCCTCGATCTGAAGCAACGCCGAGACATGGGCGGTATTGGTCCCGTTATTGATTCCATCAATCCGCCCGAGCCGCACCAGCGGGTTGGAGCCGTAGTTTCCCTGAATCCGGTTTTCTCCCGCCGCGAGCGTCAACTCCGCCGACACGTTTCCCGAAAACGTTCCCGAACCGATAAAAAGCCCGCCGATCATGGATGAATTCGTCGCGCTGATGTTGAGGGAGGAGGCTTCATTGCTCCCGAAGTGGATGCGGCCATCGGCATCCCCGGTCGATGCCCCTGAGGCAACACGGATGCCGAGCGTGATCCGCGAAAGCCACGCATTAACCTGCCCTTCCCCGGCAAGCAGGCTGCCGGTGCTCCCGACCTTGCTCCCCGCGACATCATCCCGCCCCACCCGGAGTTCCCCGGCGGGGGCTGAGGAGAAGAGAGTGAGGCTCTGGCCGCTCGCCAGCCCGAGGGAAGCGTTCTGTTCCGCCACGGTCATCCCGTTGCTGCCGATGCCGAAAATACTGATTGCCGTACCGGTCACTGTCAGATCAGCCCCGGGATCAAGCGTCACCGGGGCATTGAAATGAACCGTTGAAGAACCAAGGCTGATCGTCGGGGCCTCTCCGGAGAGCGCGAGGGAACTGGCGGCGTCCCCGGCGGCGATGGTTGAGGTGGAGCTGAAAGTGAGACTCTGCGCGCTGATCGTCGATCCGGAAGCAAGGGTCACCGTGCCCGGGGCTCCGCCGAATTGGGCGCCGGAACCGTTCGGATGCCCGGCGGGCCAGGTCGTAAACGCTCCGGAGGCGCTCCCCTCCCGCCAGAGGGGGGAGGTGGTATCCCAGATGCCGGAGCCGCCTGCGCCGCCGCCCGCCCCGTTGGCATCCCACCAGTAGTCTGCGGCGTGGAGCGGAGAGGAGGCCATCACGATACCGCCCGCGATCACAGCGAGCGGTCCGGCAATACGAGAGGATGTTTTTTTCATGGGGAAGGAATCGTTGAGGTTTCTCTTTCCAAAAGCGTTACTCCGCCGGAGCCGCGCCACAAGGTTGCCTTGGGGCACATTTGTGCCTAGACTCTCCGCGATGCCTCCCCGAGTCACCCTTCAGGAACTGGCCCGCCATCTGGGCCTGCACCACACCTCCGTCTCCCGTGCGCTGGCGGGCAACCCGAAGATCTCTGCCGCGACCCGGGAGCGGGTGCGCCGGGCGGCGGCGGCCCTCGGCTACCGGCCCGACCCGGTGGCGCGGGCTCTGGCCGTGCACCGCCACGCGTTGCGTCCGGTGGAGGAGTACGGCACGCTGGCCTGGATGACGCAGGGCCGCCACCGCGTGGCGGATCGCCCCGGGTGCGTTGAATCCTTCCACCTCGCGGGCGCCGTCAAACGGGCGGGGGAACTCGGGTTCCGCATCGAGGAGTTCCCGTGTCACGCACCGGACCTGAGCGATGAGCGCCTTTCGACGATTCTTGAGAGCCGGGGCATTCGCGGCGTGGTCGTCGGCCCGTGGTTCCATGGACCACGGGAGGAACGCCGGCTCCATCTCAACTGGTCGGCCTTTTCCGCCGTCTGCATCGGGCACGGCCTCTATGATCCGCTCATCAACCGGGTATGCAGCAACCATTACCGCGCCATGCGGGAGGTGGTCCGCCGGCTGGTGGCGCGGGGGTACCGGCGGATCGCCGCCGTCATCCCGTCCGATGCCGCCGAAGAAAACTGGCGGGCCGGTTTTCAGGTGGAGACGCTCACCGGCGTGGAAGCCGCCTTTTTCTGGGAAACCGGGTTCCGCGGCGCCCGGGAGAATCGCCGGAAAATACGGGAAACCGGGGTGGAAGCGCTCATCGTCATGAATGACGAATGCGCCGCCCCGTGGCTGGAGAACTTCCGCGTGCCCGGGGAACTCGCCGTCGTCTCCTGCACCATCTCCACCCCGGGCGGCCCGATCACCGGCATTCACCAGAACTACCCGTACATCGGCGAACGGGCCGTGGACCTGCTCGTCCACTACCTCTACACCCACCAGCGCGGCATCCCGCCCCACCCGGAGCGGGTGCTCATTGAAGGGGTCTGGAATGAAGGGGCCACCATCCGGCCCGGCGGCGTCGGCGGCTGATCAACCCTCCTGTCGTCGGAATCGCCCGGAGAGCTTCACCACCGCATAGACAAGCAGGGCCGGGCGCAGGAGCATGAAACCGAGCCGCACCACCGCCCCGCTCATCCGCAGCAGCGGCAGATGGGCGAGGAGATAACCGGCCCCCACCCCGCCCAGAAGGCTCTCCTGCGGGTGGCGGGCGATCGTCTCTCTCAAACGCCCCGGCCACGCCCCTCCTGTTTCATCGCGGGGCGGCAACCGCTCCCCCCGCACCTCGTCGGAGGCAATCAAGATCGTTTCCATACCGGCTGAATCGGATGGGGGGCCGGCATAGACCGTTATCGTTACCCGAAGAAATCAGCCTCCAGCACCACCGACTGGAGCGAGATGCCCGAGAGATCCATCCGCCCTTCCGGCGTGTAATGCGTGTGGAAATAGGCGATGATCCAGCGGCCCGGGCGGGTGACAAAGGCGACCGGGTTGGAATAACACCCCAGCGGCTCGCTCCGGAGGTCCGCCACCTTCTCCCACGTCGCTCCGCCATCGCGGGACCGCGCCAGCGAAAGGGGGGTGCGCCTGCCGAAGTGGCTGGTAAAGCCGGGGTCGTACGGCGCGTGGTTCCAGATCAGGATGAGATCGCCGGTGCGCGGGTCACTCACCAGTTCCGGGCACGATTCCGGGGAGGAAAGCCCGGTCGTCTGCGGGAGGCTCCAGGTCAGCCCGTCGTCTTCGGAAAATGCGGCGAAGACGGAGCCGAGCTGGTTGCGCATCACCATCGCTACCCGCCCTTCCCCGGCGGCGGCCACATGCGGCTCCATCGTGCCGCGCATCGGCAGCTTGAGCCATTGGCCGATCCGCTGCCAGCTCTCCCCCCCGTCATCGGAATACAGGCAGGAAGCGTCGAGATGATCCCCCGGGCCCCACATCACCCCGCATTGCTTGACGAAGGGGAGGAGAATCCGCCCCGAAGGAAGCACCCGGGCCACGCCGCTCGCCACCTGGTAATGCTCCCGCCGCCAGACCCAGTCGTCTTCCTCGAAGCTCCGCCCCTCGTCCCGCGACCGGTAGCGGCGCAGGCTGGAAATGAGTTCCTTGCCCCCCTCCAACTGGTGATAAATCATCACGAGCAGGAAGATCGTCTCCCCCACCCGGATGAAATTCGGGCTGTAGACGTTCACGTCCCCCGGCGGCGTCTCGGCCACGACGCGGTGCGAATGCCAGCTTCGCCCTTCGTCGGTGGATTCCATCATGGCGATCCGGCTCGGCGCGGTATCCTCGGCGCGGTGCCCGGAGCGGAGGAACTCCTGCCAGGCGACGAGCAGCGTCCCGTCGCGGCGTTCAATGAAGGTCGGTTCGGAATGCCGGGGGAACGCTTCGGAAGCGACGGCAATATCCACGATCTGAGCTTTGGGGTGGGTGTGCATGGAGATCATCGCAAAAAACCGCTCTCCGGAGCAACCCGGATGAGCGGTTTTAAATTCTGAAAAAATCAGCGGCTTCTGAAAAAGAGCCCGCGCCTTACAGCAGCCCGGCCTTTTTCAGCGTGGCGTAAGCGCCATTCTTGGAGCAGGTCTTGAGCGCCCGCGCCGAAAGCTTGACGACCACGAAGCTGTCAAGCTCCGGAACCCAGAGGCGCTTGGTGCGCAGGTTCGGGACGAACTCCCGCTTCACGGTCTTGGTGACGTGACGGCCCACGCCTCCCTTTTTCTTCGCCATACCGCGGCGGTGAATGATGCTGCCCTTGCTGACGCGGGCTCCGGTGATCATGCAAATTCGAGACATAGGAAAAAAAGTTTTTCGAAAAGTTTTCGGTAAAGGGGGCATAAGGTGGAGGGGATCGCCCGGGGGGTCAAGCCCTTTTTGCGCTTTGGGAGGAGGAAATCACCGCTGGTCTTCGAAAGCCCGATATGGCAGGATGCACGGGTGCCAGCGAAAAGCCAGCCGGTCGTCCTGATTCACGGGCTCAAGGATAACGCCCACAAGATGCGCCACCTCGCGCGGCATCTTCAGGGGGAGGGATGGGAACCTCACGCCTGCACGCTCGCCCCGAGCTGGGGCCAGCTCGGGATCGACCAGCTTGCCGCGCAGCTTGACGCCTTCATCCGCGAACGGGTTCCGGCGGAGACCCCCGTGGACCTCGTCGGCTTCAGCATGGGCGGGCTGGTGGGCCGCTACTACCTCCAGCGGATGAACGGGCTGGAGCGGGTGCGCCGCTTCGTCACGATCGCCACGCCGCACCGGGGGACCGTCATGGCCTATTTCGTCAACAACCCCGGCTGCCGCCAGATGCGCCCCGGCAGCCCGTTCCTGCGCGATCTGGAGCGGGACGCGGACCGGCTCGCCGCCGTCGGGTTCACCAGCCTCTGGACACCGCTCGACGCCATCATCCTCCCCTCCCAGAGTTCCGTCCTGCCGGAGGCCCGCTGCCGTCGCCTCTGGTCCCTCGGCCATCCGTTCATGATCACGGAGCCGCATTGCCTGCGGGCGGTGGCGGAGGCGTTGCGGGGGTAAGCCGCTTTCACTTCCGGTCTATGTTTTTCGTCCCTCCGGCGTTATGCTTTGGAAAACCGATTCATGCTTATGAAAATCCGCCCCCTGCTCCTGGGTCTGGCCGCCCTCCTCCCCCTCAACGCACTGAGCGCCGCCCCCTCGCTCACGCTCTACAATGAAAACTTCGCCGTGGTGCGCGACACCGTCCCCCTGGACCTCCGGAGCGGCGTCAACGACATCACCTTCACCGGCACCACCGCCCTGCTGGAGCCCGATTCCGTGATCCTGCGCGATCCCGCGGAAAAGGTGGCCCTGCAAATCCTCGAACAGAGCTACCGGAACGACCCGGTCTCCCAGGGGCTGCTCCTTTCCTACTACGAAGGGCAGGAGATCGAGTTTGAGACCCCGCTCCCCGCCACCGGGGAAAAACGCCGCGTCAAGGGCCGGATCGTCCGCAGCGGCTACACCCCGCAGGACCCGATGCTCGCCCAGCGTTACGGGCATTCCTTCTACCAGAGCCGGATGCAGGAGAACCAGCCGATCATCGAAGTGGAGGGCAAGCTGCAATTCGGCCTGCCCGGCCAGCCGATCTTCCCCGCCCTGCACGGCGATGCCATCCTGAAGCCGACCCTCAACTGGAAGATCGAAGCGAGTCAGGCGGGGAAACTCGACGCGGAACTCGCCTACGTCACCGGCGGCATGAGTTGGAAGGCGGATTACAACATCGTCGCCCCGGAGAAGGGGGACGGGATCGACGTGGTCGGCTGGATCACCATGGATAACCAGAGCGGCCGCACGTTTGAAAGCGCGAACATCAAGCTGATGGCCGGGGATGTCAGCAAAATCCAGCCGGAGAACGCAATGATGAGGCTAAGAACCGGTTTCGCCATGGCCGATGCATCATCCCCCCAGCCGCAGGTGACGGAGAAATCGTTCGATGAATACCACCTCTACACCCTGCAACGCCCCGCCACCCTGCGCGACCGGGAGACCAAGCAGGTCGAGTTCCTGCGGGCCACGGGGGCGAAATCCGAGCGGGTCTACGTTTACGACGGGTTGAAGGAGACCGGATGGCGCAATTACCCGATGCAGAACATCCGCAACAACGAAAGCTTCGGCACGGAATGCGACACGAAAGTGGCCGTGATGCGGGAGTTCAGGAACAGCAAGGAAAACCGGCTCGGCATCCCGCTGCCCAAGGGAAAAGTCCGCTTCTACCGCAAGGACAGCGACGGGCGGCTCGAATTCACCGGGGAAAACGAGATCGACCATACCCCGAAGGACGAAACCTTGCGCATCTACACCGGAAACGCCTTCGATCTGGTGGGCGAACGGCTCCGCACCAACATCAAGGTTGAGAATGCCCGGAGCATGATGGATGAATCCTTCAAGATCACGCTGCGCAACCGGAAGGAGGAACCGGTGGAAATCCGCGTGGTGGAACACCTTTACCGCTGGACCACCTGGGAGATCACCCAATCCTCCCTCCCCCACGAGAAAAAAGCGGCGCAGGTGATTGAATTCCGCGTCCCGCTCAAGCCGGGCGAGGAGAAGGAACTCACCTACACCGTCCACTACACCTGGTAGTTTCTCCCGGGGGAAACAGCGGTTTTCCGGCGCTCCAAAAAAATAATGAAGATTTTTCATTTTTTTCTTTGCCAATCCGGAAATCGGGGATAGATTCATCGCAGATTTCAAAGCTGTTCTGGGGGGAACATGAGCCCTTCGCGATCACTCGATCGCGGGGGGCTCAATTTTTTTGCCCGTTTTTGTCTTTTTACCTCCACGCCGAGAAAATTGCCGCCGGTGCACCGCCAATGCATTTCAGTGGGCGAAAACCTTTGCCCCCGATCCCGCGTTTCCCGTAAACTGGCCGCCTTTCACATCATGGCCAACGTTTCTCTCCAGCAGGTTTACAAAATTTACAAAGGCGAAAAAGGCGACGTGACCGCCGTCGATGATTTCAATCTGGAGATCAACGACCGCGAGTTCATCGTTTTCGTCGGCCCGTCGGGGTGCGGCAAATCGACCACGCTCCGCATGATCGCCGGGCTGGAGGAAATTTCCAAAGGGAAGGTCTCCATTGATGGCCGGGTGGTGAACGACGTGCCGCCGAAGGATCGGGACATCGCGATGGTATTCCAGAACTACGCGCTTTATCCCCACATGACGGTCTACGACAACCTCGCCTTCGGCCTCAAGCTGCGCAAATACCCGAAGGCGGAGATCGACGCCCGGGTGAAGGACGCCGCCGCCATCCTCGGCATCGAGCCGTACCTTGAGCGCCGCCCCAAGGCGCTCTCC
>Ga0206106_100242_pt1 | contig 71785 bp, 68 predicted proteins | sample 1B1ome_FD_148677 | JGI IMG/M metagenome (GOLD analysis project Ga0206106, IMG submission 148677) | Enriched microbial communities from leaf-cutter ant dump, University of Wisconsin, Madison, United States - 1B110A | ecosystem: Environmental > Terrestrial > Nest > Insects nest > Nest dump | place...
AGGATTTAAAACAAGAATATTGGCAAAAATAACAACCCTTACGACTATTCAATATTTGAATAAATTTGTGTTTAACAGGAATATCAATAACCTGAAAATTAATATCGTCTAATAATGCACTACGGGTCGATTTGTAATTTTGTATAAACTGATTTGTAATATTCCCAGAATACTTTTGCTGCGTGAAATTTTAACATATACAAAATGTATCACGGCAAAAAAACTAAATCCTATAACTTAAATTCGGAACAAGAGTTTCCAAATATAAAAGAATTCACAAGAGCACTTCCGAAAAGCTCGATGAAGATAGATTTTAAAAGTGCTATTGCTTTTACCCTTTTATTTGGTTTAAGCTGTGAATGGGTTGGAGCACAAACTACACAAACCAAAGAAGATACTTTAAATAACGACTTTCAGATTCAGGAAGTACAAATTAATGCAACCTTAAAAAAAGGTACTGAAAACAGACTGATCAATTTACAGAAAAATTCCTTAGAAGTTGTAGAGAATATCGGTTCTTCACAATTGGAAAAACAGGGTGTGGGAAATGCTGCTCTTGCGGTAAGTAAAGCTTCCGGAACACAAAAACAAGAAGGCAGCGGGCAAATTGTTGTGCGCGGATTGGGCGATCGGTTCAATACCACAACTCTAAATGGATTGCCAATTCCTTCGGACGATCCGGAATATAAAAATATCAATTTAGAGGTTTTTAAAACCGCTATTATAGAATACATTTCACTTTCAAAAGTTTATAATCCAAGTATTTCCGGTGATTTTGGAGGCGCCAACATCAATATCGTTTCCAAAGAATTCGAAGGAAAACCTTATGTAAAACTAAGTGTCGGCAGCGATATCAATCTGCAAACTATTGGCAAGAAAAACTTCAAACTTCAGGATGGTTCTCCCGGTTTTTTCGGGTATAAAATTTCTTCCTTTACAAAGGGAAATCCCGATCAATATCCTTTTACCACTAATTGGAATTTCAGCGATGCCAAAATGCCGCTTGGATCGCAACTAAGTTTAGAAGCAGGAAAGCGATTTAACAAATTTTCGGTTTTTACCTACGCAGGATACAGCAACAATTATGTTTACAGCAAAGGATTCGAAGGTTTTTACAATGCCACCGGAAATGCGATAAAAGCATTGGATGTTGAGCGATATACTTACAGCACCAACACCACAGCTTTGGTTAATTTACTTTATAAACCCAGCACAAAAAACAGAATTGGTTTTACCTCCAACTTTATTCACGCCTCCGAGCAAGACGCTCGTTTTTTCGATGGTTTTTTACGGGAAATAGGAACCAATGTACGAATTAACAGAGGAGATAATAAAATTACTTCTGTGCTCATCAACCAACTCTACGGGCAACATCGGCTGAGTGAAACTTGGGATGCCAATTGGGGAATAGGTTATAATATTTTAAAAAGCAATCGTCCGGATCGCCTTCAAAATACTTTCGATGGAGATACTTTTTATCTCATTACCGGAAGTGTTATTAACAACAGCAGGTATTTCGACGATTTAAATGATAATACTTTGGCCGGTTTTGCACACTTTACGAAGCAATTAAATAATAATTTGAAATTAGAAGTTGGCTACAATGGTTCTTACAAAGATCGGAATTTTGAAAACACTACAATTGGACTCAACTTTTCGAAGCAAACTCCGGTTGATCCCAACAATGTAGATGCTTTTATCAATCCGCAAAACAACAACATTATTTCTTATTCTACTTTCCGCACGAGCAGCAATTTCTTCGAGCCATTTTATTATCAATTTAAACAAATGGAGCAATCGGGATTTGTGAATATAAATTATGTTTTAAATGATAATCTTACAGCTCAATTGGGAGGTAGATTCGATTATATTTCCACAAAAACCGAATGGGACGATGTTATCAGCGGCTTGGGAAATATTGATAAAAAGTATTACAAATTTTTACCTGCTATTAATTTAAAATACAATATTCAGGGAACACAGAATATTAGACTTTCTGTTTCCAAAACCTATACTTTACCTCAACCTAAAGAATTGGTTCCTATTGCTTATTACGATGTAACTACCAATGTATACGGAAATCCAAATCTTATTCCTTCCGACAATTACAATATAGATTTAAAATGGGAATTATTTCCGGCAAGTGGAGAAATATTTTCCATTACAACATTCGGAAAATACATTGTAAATCCTATTGCCAGAACTAATTATTCTACGGCAGCTTCCAGCGATATGACTTATTTTAACATCGCCAACCACGGATATATTTTCGGGATAGAATCAGAAATAAGAAAAGATTTATATAAAGGACAAAACAGCAGACTTTACACATTTCTTAACCTTACTTGGATGCACTCCCAACAAAAGCTTAAATCCGAAGCCGAATTGGCAAAAGAAAATGAAGGAAAACTGATTACTTTCAGCGGTTCGAATTCCGAAAGAATACAAGGTGTAGCAGACTTTTTGGCCAACTTCAATATAGGATATCAAAAAGAAATAAACGAAAACCAACATCTGGATTTCACCATTAGCTATTCTTATATGGGTAAAAGTCTTTTTTCCTTGGGAACCAGCGGAATCGGAAATTTTTACGAAATGCCGCTTCACCAGCTAAATGCAAACATTAAATACAGCCTTAGAAAGATTGATATCGGTTTAAACTTTCAAAACCTACTCAACCCAAAATATAAAATAGAAGAATCTTTAAAATCAGGAGATTATACACAGAGTTCCTATACAAAAGGAGTAGGAGCAGGAATACAACTAACCTATAAATTTTAATACACTAATATAAAAAACATGAAAAAAACATTTTTAAAAGCAGCGTTGTTATCACTAACCACTATTGCAACTTTCACCATTACTTCTTGTAGTAATGACGATAACAGAGATGGTAATGATAATGGTAATGGTGGAAATCCTTCAGCCACTATAAATCCTGCCGACTTTAAAGGAAGTATTGCCTCAGGAACTACTGTAACTCTCGATCCTTCTGAAACTTACCAACTAACAGGAAAATTAGTGGTAGAAGAAGGTGCCTCTCTAATTATTCCTGCAGGAACTCAAGTAGTAGCTGCGGAAGGTTCTACTTATCTAATTGTAGACAGAGGTGGTAAAATATTCATCAACGGAACCGAATCTGATCCCGTAGTTTTCGAAGGAGCGTCTCACCAACCCGGTTATTGGGGAGGAATTGTATTATTAGGAAATGCTCCTTCTAACAGAAGCGCTTCAGGAACTTCTACTTCCGAATTGGGAGATATGGTTTATGGAGGTACTAATAAAGAAGACAACTCCGGATCTATTAATTATCTTGTTATTAAAGACAGTGGTTTTAAATACAATCCTGAAAAAGAATTCAACGGACTTTCTCTTTTCGGTGTGGGAAGTGGCACTACAATTTCTCACGTTTATGTTACCGACGGTGCAGACGACGGAATAGAATTCTTCGGAGGAAATGTAAATGTAGATCACATCGTTGTAACAGGAGTAGGTGATGATAGTGTAGACTGGACAGAAGGATGGCAAGGAAGTGCCAGTTATATTTATGCTGCTCGTAAAAAAGAATATTTCGATGCTACAGAACCCGGAAACAGAGGTATTGAAGCAGACACACAAGATACAGATCCAACCACTACTTTCGGGAACGGAGTTTCTAATCCCGCAATCAAAAATGCTACGTTCATTGGAAATTTAAAAGGTTCCGAATCTCAAGGTTTAAAACTAAGAGCCGGATCTCAAGGAAAATTCGATAATATCGTAATCGCGAATTTTAACACCGGTTTGGATTTTGAAACTGAAAGAACTACAGATTGGTTTACAAGTGGAAACTACATTACCAATATTAATTTTGTTTCAGTTCCTACTGTGTGGGCTTCAGAAGACATCGATATGTCCGAAGTTTTCTCTATAAACCCCGAAGCCAGTGGTGCCGGAAACGGAACTGCTTTACCCGATTGGGCAAAAAATTGGACCGGCCTTACTGAATTTGATGTTGCCGACGCCGGAAATTAACCCGCAATCTTCTCATTTTTGTTAATTCATATCTGAAAAGTTCCGGAGAAATTTCTCCGGAGCTTTTTTATGGTTTTAATTGTCCCATTTTATTTAACACTGCGATCAATTCTTCTGGTTTTCTGGTTCCGATAAGAAGTTTTCTTTTACTTTTAAATTCAAGTTGCAATCCTTTGTTTCCTGAAACGTTAAAAGCTTCTCCTTTAAATCCCATTCGTAAACCCCAACCGCCATATTCTGCCAGCGGCGAATATTGCCTGATAAAAGATTTTGTAAGTTCTTCCCAAGTGTAATGTTCAAACTTTAAATAAAAAGGAAAAAAACGCACGTAAATACCGTCTTTTTTAATAATCGTTTCCAAGCGAAAACTGATCAATAAAATGGTAATTATAATGACAATTCCTGTAACTATTAAAAGGCTTACATCGTTCATTGGTTTATCTCCAAATTGCTGCCCGCCAACAACTTGCTTAAAAACACCAAACAAAAGAAATCCGTTGATTCCCAATAAAATTAGCCACAACCACCATTGGTGAAATCGTTGTTTTTCTGTGAATAAAATTTCATTGTCCATCGATTTGTATTTTAATCGATTCAAGCTTTTTCTACCGAAACACTGTTAAATTTAAAGAGTTTAAAGTAAGTTTTTTAACTCTTTTAAATTCTTTATGCTTGCAATACCTTCTTCGTTTAAATCATTATCCAGAGAATCGAAAAATATAGGTTTTATACCAAAATGTTTTGCGCCTTGCACATCTGCAATCCAGTCGTCGCCAATCATCAGGCTGTTTTCCTTTTCTGCACCGGAGATTTTTAAAGCATGTGCAAAAATCGCAGGATTCGGTTTGCGAACGCCCACATCATCGGCGCTGGTAATGGTTTTAAAATATTTTTTTATTCCCGAATTTATAATTTTTTCATGAGTTAATTCCCCAAAACCATTGGAAATAATATGCAATGTATAGGATTTGGATTTTAAATAATCCAGAATTTCCATAGTTCCGTCTACCAAATGATTGTGCCGGGTAAGTTCCTGTTGAAATCTCTTATCGAAATACTCCGAAAGTCTTTCGTCATCGATGCCAAAGTGGAGGAAAGTATCATAAAATCGCTTTCTGCACAATGCTTCTTTGGAAATCATTCCATCGCGAATCAGCTCCCACAAACTTTCATTTATATCGTAATATTTGGCATGAAAATCATCGAATGTTATATTGTATTGCTTTTCTATTTTCGCTTCTTTGTAAAGATCTTTAATGGTAAAAAAAGCATTTTTCCGGTGATCCCAAAGTGTATTGTCCAGATCAAAAAAAACGTGCTCAAACTTCATGTAAAAAATTTGAGCACAAATGTAGGTAATTTTAGTGGTTAGTTTTTTGTAATCGTTACCGAACCTGATCGGGTTTTGAGAACAGAAAGATTCTTTGAATAAGCTAAAATAAAATCAATGGTGGTTTGGCGTGGTTTTAGCGCCTTTTTCTTTTTTAAGGAAGCGAGATGTTTCATAAAATTCCATATTTAAATTGGTTCTATAATTTAAACGATGAAATTTTATTTTTATTATTCCAAAGTCAATTTTATTTTATTATCGTTCATAATTTTCCGAAGATTTATCAAAGCATAACGCGCGCGCCCCAAAGTGGTGTTGATGCTCGATTGTGTTTGCTCTGCTATTTCCTTAAAACTCAAGCCCTTAAAATATCTTAATTCTATTACTTCTTTCTGGCTTTCGGGCAGAAAGGTGAGCATTTTATGCAAATCTTCCAAAATCTGATGCTGGATAAGTTCTTCTTCAATATTTGCGGAAGGCTCTCCTATTAAATCGAAAATGCAAAAATCTTCTTCTGCATAGCTGGTTTCTGTAACTTTTATTTGCTTGGATTGTGCCCTAAAATAATCGATAATCAGATTGTGGGCAATGCGTTTTGCCCAAGCATAAAATTTTCCTGTTTCGGTGTAATTTCCGTTTTTTAGGGTAATAATGATTTTGATAAAAGTATCTTGAAAGAAATCGTTGGCGAGGTCTTCGTCGCGTATTTTATAAAATATAAAAGTAAATAAATCTTGCTGATATCTTTCGATAAGATGAGCCAAAGCACTTTCATTTCCTTTTTGATAAAGTACTATTAACTCTTTATCGCTTAGTTTTTCCATAATAACCTTACTTTAAATAATACAAAAACGTTTTGTAATTTTTTAAAATTTATTTTCGCTTGTGTAAGTAAAGTTATTCTATAGGCTTTTTTATTCTAATATTCCGGAGGCTAATTTAGTAAAAAATATATATTTAGCACTATTTTAACAAAAAATCGATATTTATTTATCGAAAACAACAAGAGGAATGTTTAGAGCAAAATTAAAATTGAAGCCTTTTAATTCCTTCCCGTTCAACAACTTGTTTTTATAACTAAATCCGTATCCGGCGGTAAAATCAATAATTCCCAAAATGCTGATGCCGGCTTTTGGGGCAAAATATTTATTGGTGGTTTCTGCTCCTACCAAAAAGTACCACGGGTGAAAAAAGTTGCTGGATCTATCGAAATTAAAAAGAACTTCTGCCTGAGCTTTTGGTATGGCTGCAAATTTACCATGAGTTTCGCCCATCATGGCTGCAGCTCCTATTCGGTATAAAACCTCATCGTTATCCAAAAACAAAAGCCGCATTCCCACTTCTCCAAAACTTTGACTTTGGTAAGTGTATCCTGCATGCAACATGGGATAAAAAGTAAGCTGTGCTTTTGCCATCGTTGCAAAACACAACAGCATAAACACAGCTTTTATTTTAGATGATTTTTTCATTTCTTATTTGTTCATCGACATAAGAAATTCTTCGTTGTTTAAAGTAGATCTAATTTGTTTTTGTACAAATTCCATAGCTTCTAAAGGATTCATATCGGCCAGGTATTTTCTAAGTCCCCACATTCTTTGCTGAGTCATTTCGTCGTGTAACAAATCGTCTCTTCTTGTGCTGGAAGAAACCAAATCTACAGCAGGGAAAATACGTTTGTTGGATATTCTTCTGTCCAACTGCAATTCCATATTTCCTGTACCTTTAAATTCTTCAAAAATCACCTCGTCCATTTTAGATCCTGTATCGATAAGTGCTGTAGCTACAATGGTTAAGGAACCTCCTCCTTCAATTTTCCGAGCGGCCCCAAAAAAACGTTTCGGTTTGTGCAATGCATTGGCATCTACTCCACCGGAAAGAATTTTCCCGGAAGCCGGAGTAACTGTATTATAAGCTCTTGCCAAACGCGTAATAGAATCTAAAAGGATAACCACATCGTGTCCGCATTCTACTAATCTTTGAGCTTTTGCCAATACCAAATTGGCTACTTTTACGTGCTTTTCAGCAGATTCATCGAAAGTTGAAGCAATAACTTCAGCATTCACATTTCTTTGCATATCGGTTACTTCTTCCGGTCTTTCATCAATCAAAAGCACCATCATGTAAGCATCGGGATGATTGGCCGAAATACTGTTGGCTATTTCTTTTAACAACATTGTTTTCCCGGTTTTGGGCTGTGCCACAATCATAGCTCGCTGCCCTTTACCAATAGGTGCAAAAAGATCTACAATTCGAGTGGAAAGTGTAGCATTTTTCCCTCCCAAATTAAATTTTTCTTGTGGAAAAAGTGGCGTAAGATATTCGAACGCTACGCGATCTTTTATAAAAGCTAAATCCCTTCCATTAACTTCTGTCGGGCGCAAAAGTGAAAAATATTTTTCCCCTTCTTTAGGCAATCTTACCGGTCCTTTTACGGTGTCTCCTGTTTTTAAACCGTATTTTCTTATTTGGTTGGTAGAAACATAAACATCGTCCGGAGATGAAATATAATTGAAATCCGATGAACGCAGGAATCCATAATTGTCCGGAAGAATTTCTAAAACTCCTTCTATGGTAACTATTCCATCGAAATTATATTCGTTTTTTTGAGAATTTTTCTCCTCCTCTTTGTGTTGTTGATTGTTCTTTTGAGAATTTTCGGATTTATTGTTTTGAGAATTCGAGTTGTTGGAGGGTTGTTTTTCCTTTTTATCTTGTGAAGGATTTTCTTTTTGTGTTTCCGAAGTTTCTGTATTTGTAGATTCCGAATTTGTAATCTCTTTTTTCTCTACCTTTTTTTGCTCAGCAGCAGCTTTGGTTTGCTTTTTAGAGGTTTTCTTCGGTTTCTTTTTCTCTTTTGCTTCTGCCTTATTTTCTTCCGGTGCTGCTTCCTCTTTAGGAGTTTTTTCGTTTTTAGAAGGAATTTCTTCTTTCTTTTTGGTAGAGGATTTTGCCGGTTTCTTCTTTTTCTCTGCCGATTTAGGAGTCTCTTTTTTCGGGTTTTCGGGTTTAGGTTGATTTTCGCTTAGGTAAGTTTTTGCTACCTGTGGATTGGATGCTTGAAAATCGAGGATGGCATATATTTTTTCATTTATATCCGAGCCTTTCTTTACTTTTACACCAAGATCTTTCGAGATTTTTGTCAATTCGGTATCCGATTTTGACTTTAGACTTTCAATGTCAAACATAAAAATAATGTATAGTAGTAAAAATTTTTTGTATAATTTCTTAAAATAGATTGTAAAAAACAGAATCAGAAATCGCTGTTTTCTTATACTGAAGTGTAGTGCAAATCTACATATTTTTTACAAAAAGCAAAAAATATTTAGTATTTTTGCTGAAATTTATTCTGAATATGTTGCAAAGGATACAAACAGTTTGGATGATTTTGGCATTGATAGCTGCCATTTTGTTTTATGTTTTTGTGCCTACTTTAAGCTTTATCGGGGAGATTCCTTGGGATGGGATTATAACAGTTCTTCTTGTAGTTTTGGGTTTATTCAGCATATTTGGTTATAAAAATAGAAGAAGACAAATATTACTCAATAGAGTATGTATCATATTAAACGCATTGTTGATCTGCCTATTGGTTTACTGGCTGCTAAATTTATCCGGAGAAGGCTTGCTTTCTAAGAAGGGTATTGAGCTCGCATTTCCCATTTTTGCGATTGTGGCACTATTCATTGCCAACCATCGCATTCGTAAGGACGAAAAGCTCGTAAAATCGGTGGACAGGTTCCGATAGACATACAACGTTTTTTGAGTGTAACCGTTCACCTTGCGTGAGCGGTTTTTTATGAAAAATAGATTACTTTTGTAAATTATTCACTATTTAAATGAACTTATACCGTAGAATATTCCGATTTGCAAAACCTCACCAAAAGTATATTTTCGGAAGTTTACTTTTCAACTTGCTTTATTCCGTTTTCCAGATATTTTCACTTGCTACCATTCTTCCTGTTTTAGGAATTCTGTTTGGAACGATGAATGAACACAATACCGCCGACGATTCTTTTATGTCGCGAGCCAAATCCTACATTTATGGAATTGTTGACCTGAAAATCCAAGAACATGGCGAGTTAAAAGTTTTGTTGTGGTTGTGTGCCATTACAGCAATAGCTTTCTTACTGAGAAACCTGTTTCGTTACTTGGGAGCATTTTTACTTACTTACTATCGGGTAGGAATTACCAAAGATTTGCGAAGTGCGATGTATCGTAAAATACTACAATTGCCCGTTTCCTTTTTCTCGGAACAGCGCAAAGGGGATTTGATGTCGCGCATGACCAATGATGTTTCCGAAGTGGAAAACAATATCTTAAACAGCCTTATCGATCTTATCAACTCGCCATTTATGCTCATCAGCACATTGGTAGCTTTGTTTATGCTCAGCCCACAACTTACTTTGTTCAGCTTAATCGTTTTACCTGTGATGGGAACACTTATCGCTGTAGTTGGGAAAAGTCTTAAAAAAGATTCGCACGCAGCACAAGCCGAGCTGGGACAAGTTTTCTCCATTGTGGACGAAACCTTAAAATCATCCAAAATCATCAAGATTTTTAACGCCGATAAATTACTCGACAATCGATTTACCAAAAGTATGAGTAAATGGGTAAACCACTCGGTAAGCGTAGGAAGAAAAAAAGAACTTGCTTCCCCGATGAGCGAATTTTTGGGTTCTATTACTTTCTTAATCATCACTTGGTATGGCGGAAAAGAAATTTTGATAAACCATACCATTCAACCGCAAGATTTTATTGTTTTCTTGGGTATGTTTTTCCAGATTTTACCTCCTGCTAAAAGTTTAGCAAGCTCCATTTCCAATGTGCAAAAGGGAGAACCTTCGCTGGTTCGGGTAATGGATATTTTAGATGCAGATGTGGAAGTAAATGAAATTGAAAATCCCATTCCGGTAAAAGATATCGAAGAAAATATAGAATTTAAAAATGTTGGATTCCATTACGATACGGAAAATTTGGTTTTAAAGAACTTCAACCTCAATATTCCCAAAGGAAAAACCGTAGCTTTGGTAGGGCAAAGTGGAAGTGGAAAAACCACAGTAGCCAATCTTTTGGCGCGTTTTTACGATGTAAGCGAAGGCTCTCTTTTAGTCGATGGACAAAATATAAGAGATTTAAATATCAAACAATATCGCGGAATTGTTGGTATGGTTACGCAAGAATCTGTGCTTTTCAACGATAGCATTTACAACAATATTGCGATGGGCAAGGAAAATGCAACAAAAGAAGAAATTGTTGCCGCAGCCAAAATTGCCAATGCACACCAGTTTATCATTAATTTTCCCGAAGGTTACAATACCAATATTGGAGATGACGGCAATAAACTTTCCGGCGGACAAAAGCAGAGGATTTCCATTGCAAGAGCAGTTCTGAAAAACCCTTCTATTATGATTCTGGATGAAGCCACTTCGGCGCTGGACACAGAATCGGAAAGATTTGTACAAGATGCTTTGGATAAAATGATGCAAAACCGGACTTCGCTGGTAATTGCTCACCGCTTATCAACCATTCAAAAAGCTGATTGGATTGTGGTAATGGAACGCGGAAAAATCATTGAAGAAGGAACCCACACTTCACTTATGGAAAAAAGAGGTGCTTACAGAAAGTTGGTAGAATTACAGGATTTTCATTAAACCCATTCTGTTTTCATTTCATTTTGATTTAAAAGCTTGTGAACGGGACATTTTTCCGAAATTTCCAGCAATTTATCTTTCTGTTCTTTGCTTAAGTTCTCCGAAGAAGCAAGTCGAATTTTAAAATAAGTGCTGCCGTTTGCTCTATTGATTCGCTTTACTTCTACACTCAGTTCGCCGAGATTCCATTCTTTTCTATCGGCGTACATTTTTAGCGTAATCGATGTGCAAGAAGCCAATGCGGCATCTAACAATTCGGTGGGTTTGGGACCTTTATTTTTACCGCCAGCACTTTCGGGTTCGTCTGCCATTACGCGGAAAAACTCCAAATCTACTTCTGTGAAATAATTTTCTTTGGATATTACTGCTTTTGCCATAAGAAAAAAAGATTCAATTACATTGATAAAAACAAATTCAAATCACAATTTCGGGATATTGCTTATTTTGAATTTTCATTCTTCAATCTTGCAATAATATCTATTCCGCCTTTGGTTTTATCGCCTATTTTACAAATAATTTGTGTATCCAAAGGAACAAAAACATCCATTCGGGAACCGAATTTTATAAAACCAAATTCATGTCCGGCTTTGGCTTCTGCTCCCACTTGGGTATAAAATTTTATCCTTCTGGCTACATAACCCGCAATTTGCCTAAAAACTACGTGATGATTGGTTTTCGAGCGAACGGCGACAGTGGTTCTTTCATTTAACTCGGAAGATTTTTCATGCCATGCCACCAAATATTTTCCTTTATGATATTGAAAATAAGTAACTTCTCCGCTTACGGGATAGCGACAAACGTGCACATTGAGCGGCGACATAAAAATGGATATCTGAATGCATTTTGCTTTTAATACTTCGTTTTCCTCCACTTCCTTTATCATAACTACTTTTCCATCGACCGGAGCGATTACTTCTTCGGTATATTCCGAAATTTCGCGGGAAGGATTGCGGAAAAACCACAATATAAATCCGAATAAAATCAGCAGCGGCACAATAACAATGAGCGACCACCACTGGCAAATGTTGAATAAAATAACAGCCAAAACAAGAATGACTAAAAATACGACAATTATGGTTCGAGTGCCTTCTTTATGGAGTTTCATTTTTAAATAGAATTTGTGATTATAAAATAAATATAAATTACCGGAACACACAACATAAAACTATCCAGCCGATCTAAAATTCCACCATGCCCCGGAATAATATTCCCCGAATCTTTCACATGGAAAATGCGTTTTAATCGAGATTCCATTAAATCGCCCAATGGTGCAAATACTGCAACAAGTAAGCCAACCACAATCCAATTTCCTTTTAATCCGGGCAAACTATATTCTATTATTCCACCAATAATAAGGGTGCAAACTGCTCCTCCGGCAAAACCTTCCCAAGTTTTTTTAGGACTAATGGTAGGTGCCATTTTGTGTTTACCCCAAAACCTGCCGGCAAAATAAGCAAATGTATCGCTGCTCCAAATTAAAACAAACATCATAAATACTTCCCAGCCTAAATAAAAGGGATCCATCGGTAAATAATTGGGAAGTCCCAAAGCAAAACCAAAAGGAAGTGCTACATAAATAGCCGTAAAAATCATTTTACCGTTATCGTAGTTTAATTCTAACGGAAATCTAAACAAAGTAATAACAGCCAAAGCAAAAAGTACCCAGCCGAAAACATCGGTAATTTGAATTCCGGAAAAAAAGTACAATCCAAAATAGCGATAGGAAAACCGATAGTAAATAAGCGCTACTACCGCAAGACAAACGAAAATCCACAGCCAGGATTTCAGCTTCATAACCTTTATACATTCGTACAACCCTACCACGAGGAAAAAAGTCATTAATCCGTAAAACAAATAAGATTGCTTTACCACCAGATGAAATGCTTTATAAAGAAATGTAGAGCCGTAGGAAGTGGTGCACAGAAAAATGATTAATCCATAAATAAGACCGGAAACAATACGTTGAATTAAATTTTTATCCAAAATACAAAGTTAATCTTCGAGTAAAAGTAGAAAAAGTTTTGTAGTGGTAGCATCGGAATCCAATTCCGAAATATTTCCACTAATGGAAGTAAGGTTTTTCAGGGAACCTCTTCTTTTCACTTTGGTCATAGCGTCGTGTAAGTTGGCGACAATTTGTGAAATATTTGCCATTACCACGATTTTATCGGGTAAAGAAGCGCGCGGAAAATGTCGAATATTATTAGAAGACAACATAATCCTGCCATCGTAAGCTATAAGATATTCGCAGGTAATAAAGGCGCAATCGTTGATTAATTCTAAATTTTCGGTATAAGAAACATTTACCACATCTAAGAATTTTTGCAAATCCTCGTCAAAACAAAATACAGAATTTACTCCCTCCAATTTAAGGATATTGTTCAAATCCTGAAGTGCTTCGGCTTCGTCTGCGCAATAATTAAAATATCCTCCGGCATGGGTGAAAAGTTGGGCAAATTTATAGTCGAGGTCGGCATTTTTCAGCCGATCTCCTAACTGAACAGAAGTCAATTCTTTTTCTTCTTCCTTATTTAGTATTTTACTGATTAGCTTCTTGAAAACACTCAAAGTTCCAACTTAATTTTTCACGAATTTATAATTAATTTTTAAATTATTCTTCTCCTGATTCGTCATTTTTAACTTCTTCCGTACTATTTTCGGTTTCCCGATTTTCGGCACCTTCCTGTACAATATTTGTTAAAGGTTGCTTGGTTAGCTCCGGATCCCATTTTCTTTTTCCAAAAATTTCCTCTAAATCATTGGTAAAAATTACTTCTTTTTCCAACAATTTATTGGCCAAAGCTGTAAGTTTATCTTTATTTTCGCTTAAAATCTGGATTGCTCTTTTGTACTGCGCTTCAACCAATGTTGAAATTTCTTCGTCTATTAATCTGGCGGTTTCTTCGGAATAAGGTTTGCTAAAGCTATAATCCTGTTGCCCCGAACTATCGTAATAAGAAAGGTTTCCTACTTTTTCACTCAGTCCGTAAATGGTAACCATAGCTTGCGCTTGTTTGGTTACTTTTTCCAAATCCGAAAGAGCTCCGGTAGAGATATTTCCAAAAATCACTTGTTCTGCAGCTCTCCCTCCTAAAGTGGCACACATTTCATCGAGCATTTGCTGAGTGGTGGTAAGCTGTCTCTCTTCCGGCAAATACCATGCAGCACCCAAAGATCGTCCTCTTGGCACTATGGTTACTTTTAAAAGAGGAGCCGCGTGTTCTACCAGCCAACTTACAGTTGCATGACCCGATTCGTGGAAAGCAACTCTTTTCTTTTCGGAAGGTTTTATCGCTTTGTTTTTCTTTTCCAATCCTCCGATAATTCTATCTACCGCATCGAGGAAATCCTGCTTGGTTACAGAATTATGATCTTTTCTCGCAGCTACCAAAGCAGCTTCATTACACACATTGGCAATATCGGCACCACTAAATCCGGGTGTTTGTTTGGCTAAGAAATCTATATCTACAGAAGGATCGAGTTTGATGTCTTTTACATGAACTTCAAAAATTTGCTTTCTTTCATGAAGCTCGGGTAAATCCACATAAATAGATCTGTCGAAACGGCCGGCACGCATCAATGCTTTATCTAAAATATCGGCTCGGTTGGTGGCAGCCATTACAATTACATTGGTGTCGGTGCCAAAACCATCCATTTCTGTTAAAAGTTGATTGAGTGTATTTTCGCGTTCGTCGTTTCCACCGGTAATATTTCCTCTTCCGCGAGCGCGCCCAATGGCATCTATTTCATCGATAAAAATAATGGCCGGAGATTTGGCTTTGGCTTGCGCAAATAAATCCCGAACTCTGGAAGCTCCTACCCCTACAAACATTTCTACAAAATCCGAACCCGATAATGAGAAAAATGGCACTTTGGCTTCTCCTGCTACTGCTTTTGCCAAAAGAGTTTTTCCGGTTCCCGGAGGGCCAACCAAGAGTACTCCTTTGGGTATTTTACCTCCTAAGCGTGTGTATTTATCGGAATTCTTTAAAAATTCTACTACTTCTTGTACTTCTTCTTTGGCTCCTTCTAAACCGGCTACATCTTTAAAACTTACGTTTACTTTTTCTTTTTCATCGAAAAGTTTGGCTTTTGATTTTCCGATATTGAATATCTGCCCGCCTCCGCCACCGGCTCCGCTGGCAAACCTTCGGAAGAAAATGTAATAAAACAATACCATAATCCCAATCCAAATGGCTATGTTGATGATAAATCCGCTCCATGGAGAGTTTTCATTATCGAAGGTAAGTTTGGTTTGGATATTTGGATTTTCCTGTGTAATACTATTGTATCGTTCCTGAAAATATTTTAAATCTCCGATATTCATTTTCATATCGGGAACTTCTGCCATAAATCCCATCATGGGAGAAGGCGCATTGTCTTTCTTGTCGGTTTTGGATGATTGCTTGGCTTCTTTGGTTAAGAAAACTTTGGCTACATCGGTATCTTTTAAAACGATTACATTTTTCACTTCGTTTTTAGCCAACATTTCGAAAAATGACTTTTCGTCTATGTCTTTAGTTTCTGACGGCGATAGAATACTCGGTAAAAAAATTACCAAAAGTACACCCAAGAATATTATATAAAACCAGTTAAATCCTTTTTTCTGTTTCATGAATTTTATTTCAAATAAATAGCTTTTGCTCTAATTTTACGACTCTACTTTTATCACATTGGCATCTCCCCAAAGGCTCTCGATATCGTAATATTCGCGAATATGTTTTTGGAAAACATGCACGACTACGGATACATAATCGAGTAAAATCCACAAGGCGGTTTCCTGCCCTTCTATATGCCATGGAGTATCGTGTAAATCCTCTTTTACTTTTCTTTCGATTTTTCCCGCAATGGCCGCCACCTGAGTGTTGGAATTTGCACTACAAATTATAAAACTTTCCGCAACGGTGTTTTCTATTTCGGAAAAATCCAAAATCTGGATATCCTCGCCGTTGGTGTTTTGGATAGCTTCTATTATTTTTTCTGTTAGTTGTTCTTTTTCTTTATTTTTGACCATTCAATTGTTCAAGTATTTGCAAAGGTACTTTTTTTTATTTCAATTTTATGCCTTCTAATTTTTAAAAATGTCTTCGCTTCTCTATCTTTCCCAAACCACTTCTACCAATGATTTTATAGTAGATTTAGCTTCCGCAGATTTGGGAGAATTAACGGGCGTTTATACCTTTCGACAAACGAAAGGAAGAGGACAATATGGAAATCGATGGGAAAGTTCCGCCGACCAAAATATTGCTTATTCTTTTATTGTTCCTTCTCAAGCGATTTATCTTTCGGGAAAGATGTTCAATTTCTATACCGCATTGCTGGTGGCAGATTTTATTGCCAAAATTTCCGATTATCGTGCCGAGGTAAAATGGCCCAATGATATTATTTTGAAAAACAAGAAAATTATCGGTATTTTATTAGAAAAGAAAAAGCTGAAAAATATAGAATTTTATATCGTGGGAATAGGAATTAATGTGCTTCAGGAAAAATTCGAGAAATACAGCCACGCAGGTTCTTTAAAATCCATAACAGGACAAAGTTTTGATTTACATGAACTTACAAATAAACTACATCAACATTTGGCATTTTCTTTATTTAAAAATATTTCCGAAAAACAAGTTTTAAACGATTACAATAAATGTTTATTCAGAAAAGACATGGTTTCGGTATTTGAATATAAAAATAGCAGACGAAATGGCATTATTCGTTTAGTTGATTCCGATGGAAAGCTGAATGTAGAATTGGAAGGCGAAACCGATTTACAAAAATTTTATCATAAAGAAATAAAACTTCTCTATTGATTGGCGCGTCGCCAATACAAGAAAAATGCAATGGGTGCGAAGATAATATTCGGCAACCACATAGCGAATGATGGCGATATGCTTCCGGATCCTGAAACAACTTTTAACACCTCGAAAGAAAATACAAATACAAATGCCAAAGCAATTCCGATGGCTAAATTCATTCCCAAGCCGCCGCGCTTTTTCTGAGAAGAAAGCGACAGTGCCAAAAAGGTTAAAATAACAATGGAAACAGGCATGGAACTTCGGGCGTGCAATTCGTTTTCGTAAACAGCTACGTTTGCATTTCCTTTGCTTTTCTCTCGTTGGATAAATTTTATCAAATCGGGAGTGGTTTTATTTTCCCCCAACAATTCATCCGGAAAGATTTCTTGGGGTGTTCCTCCCAGTTTTTGATATTTCGTTTGTCCGCTTTTTATAATTTCTTTTCCGTCTTTTTGTTCCCAGCGCTCTTTAAAATCGGTGATTAAAAAACTCGACTTTTCCTCGCTCCAAACAATACCTTCGGAAGAAAGCTGGTATTTTAGATTTTTACTTTTATCGAATTTCTGATAAATATATCCAAAACCCCGCATTTCATTGGGATTGTAATTGTTGATAAAAACATATTCATCGGGAGAAAGTTGAGTGGAAACTTGCCGATTGTCTGTAAATTCTCTTCTATCCTGATCGTTGAAGGTGTAAATAATCAATTTATTCTTCTGGATATTGGCCCAAGGCAAAAGAAAATGATTGGTTCCGAAAGCTGCAATTGCAAGAAATAAAGCGCCCACTAAATAAGGTCTTGCAAAACGATGAAAACTTGCACCACTACTTATTATGGCTACAATTTCGGTGTTGTTGGCAATTTTAGATGTAAAATAAATAACCGATATAAATACCAATATCGACATAAAAGTAATGATAAGGTAAATCATCCAAAAAGGATAAAAATGAATCAGAAAGTAACTTAAAGTGAATCCATTAGCTTCTATCCTCGGTTGCTTACTCTGCGCATCGATTACAATTACAATTATAGAAAGCAATATGAGCATAAAGCCCAAAGTGCCCAGAAATTTTTTAATGATATATCGGTCTAATATCTTCAAAATTTACATTCTACTTTTTAGTTGAGGAACGATACTGTTTTTCCATTCATAAAAATCTCCCTGCAAAATATGCATTCTCGCCACACGCACCAAATCGAGATAAAAAGCCAAATTGTGAACCGAAGCAATTTGCTTGCCCAAATATTCTTTGGCAATAAATAAATGCCGAACGTAAGCTTTGGAATAATCTCTGTCCACAAAGGAAGTTCCAGCTTCATCTAACGGAGAAAAATCTTGCTTCCACTTTTCATTTTTTATATTGATAACGCCATTCCATGTGAACAACATTCCGTTTCGGGCATTTCTTGTGGGCATTACACAATCCATCATATCCACTCCCAATCCTATGCATTCTAAAATATTCCACGGAGTGCCCACGCCCATAAGATATCTTGGCTTTTCTTTTGGGAGAATGTCGGTAACCTCGTCGGTAATTCGGTACATATCTTCTTCGGGTTCTCCCACAGAAACTCCTCCTATGGCATTTCCTACGGCATCGGCTTCTGCAATAACTTCTGCCGAAATTTTCCTTAAATCGGAATAAGTGGATCCTTGCACAATAGGAAAAAAGTTTTGCTGATGATTGTAATATTCAGAGTGGTTTTTGTTCCATTCCAAACATCTTTTTAACCAGCGATGGGTAAGTTCCATGGATTTTTTAGCCAAATGATAATCGCAAGGATAAGGTGTACATTCATCGAAAGCCATAAATATATCGCCTCCTATTTTCCGCTGAATATCCATAGAGATTTCCGGAGAAATAAAATGATAGCTGCCGTCGATATGCGATTTAAATTTCACTCCTCCTTCGTTCATTTTCCGACTGGATGAAAGCGAAAAAACCTGAAATCCTCCGCTGTCCGTTAAAATGGGGCGCTCCCAATTCATAAATTTATGTAAACCTCCGGCTTGCTGCATTACTTCCATTCCCGGGCGCAAATAAAGATGATAAGTATTTCCCAGAATAATCTGCGCTTTGATGTCTTCCCTCAACTCTTGCTGGTGGACTGCTTTTACAGAAGCCACAGTTCCTACCGGCATAAAAATAGGCGTTTGAATTTCGCCATGATTGGTTTGGATTTTTCCGGCGCGTGCTTTTCCGTGAGAGGAAAATTTTTCGACTTCAAAAAACTTTTTCATTCTTATTTTTTTTCCTTAACATCGAGTTTTTCCAAAGGTGTTTCTTTTTCCTCGATATACTTTTTCAACTTGGGATCCAATTTATACAATTTTTCTTTTGCCCGCTTTACAATATCATCTATCTTTTGGTGGGCTAAATAATATTTATAGCTTTCCAAATATTGCTCTCCGGTAACGTGATATTTATCGAGTATAAATTTGCTAACGCCTTCCATATCGGTTCGCTGACCCAACATGGGGGCATTATCGTATAATGCATAATCTACAAAAATACTCGCCATTTCATCTTCGGAAACCAAATTTTGTGGTCGCGGAATTTCGGAACAAGCGCCCAAAAGCAATAAGAGTAAAAATGCAATTATTGTTCTCATAATCTGCGGGTTAAACCTTTCCATTTTAAATTTAAAACACCAAAAAACGCCTCTTGAAAAATGTCTCCGCTCATTTTGGATTCTCCATGAGTTCGGTCAGTAAACACAATAGGAACTTCTACAATTTTCAGTCCTTTTTTAAATATTTTAAACTTCATTTCTATTTGAAATCCATATCCCCAAAGTTTTACTTTATCTAAATCTATGGATTGTAATGCTTTTCGGGTGTATCCCACAAATCCCGCCGTGGTGTCGTGAATGGGAATTCCCAATACGAAACGAACGTATTTGGAAGCAAAATAAGAAAGCAGCACCCTGCTCATAGGCCAATTGACTACGTTTACACCTTTAGAATATCGCGAACCGATCACCATATCTGCTTTTTGACAAGCTTCAAACAATCGTGGCAAATCCTTGGGATTGTGCGAAAAATCGGCATCCATCTCGAAAATATAATCATAATTTTTTTCCAAAGCCCAGCGAAATCCGCTGATGTAAGCTTTTCCCAAACCATCTTTCTGCTCGCGTTCCAATAAAAATAATTTTTCCGGATACTCGGAAATTAATGATTTTACAATTTCCGCCGTTCCGTCGGGAGAGGAATCGTCCACCACCAAAATATGGAAATCTTGTTGCAAATCCATTACCGATCGGATAATGCCTTCAACATTTTCCTTTTCATTAAAGGTGGGTATGATAACTAATTTCCTCATATAAAGTAGCATGCAAAGATAAGTTATTCTAAACTAAATTTTGCCACCAGTTTTAATGTCATTATTTTTGCAAAAATAAATTTCTTGATTAGAGTTGTAGAAAATAACGATTGGGTGGTTTACAGTCTTGTAGGCGTAATTATCGTTTATTTGATAGCCTCCCGAACACTAAACAAAGGTGCTTCTTTGGTAGATTTTCTTCGCCTTTCTCGGGAGGATACTCCTAATGTATTCGGAAATTGGCTGGTGATAGGAATTACTTATGTTTTTATTTTTTCGGTGTTTTTTTCGCAATACATTCCTATTGTACCACGATTTGTTGTAGAGAATGTTCGTTTCCACGATTACACACTAAATAAATTTGGTTTTCTTTTTGTTTCTCTGCTGTGTTTTTATGGAGTTAAAGGTCTTTTATGCTACATCTTTTTTAAATGCTCACTAAGTATGAAATACTGGAAATATTACATTTTCCACATTAATAAATTTTTCAGTTTAGTTATTGTGCTTACCTGCATTTTAACTATTTTAGAATATTTTTATCCCATAGATCGGTTTATAGCTTTCGATTATTATGTTTATATTTTTATTGGAATAGGAATGGGTAAAATAGCATATCTTCTCTTCAATCGCCACCCGACATTTCCTAAAGAATGGTATTATAAATTTTTGTACCTTTGCACACTTCAAATTTTACCTTATTTTGTAATCGGGAAAATTTTATTTTTTTAGAAACGCAAAAATACATTTATGAAAATCAAATCAGTCCTCGTTTCGCAACCCGTCGCTAATTTGGCCGCTTCTCCTTATGCGGAAATTATGAAAAATGAAAAAGTGAAAATTGATTTTCGCTCATTTATTCACGTAGAAGGTGCAGATGATAAAGAACTTCGCACACAAAAAATTGATCTAAGCCAATTTACCGGAGTTATTTTTACAAGCCGAAATGCCATTGATCATTACTTCCGACTTGCTGAAAAAATGAGATTTCAAGTACCGGACAGCATGAGATACATTTGCCAATCCGAAGCTGTGGCCAATTATTTACAAAAACATATTGTTTATCGGAAAAGAAAAATAAGCTTCGGAGAAAAAACAGTAGAAGATATGCTTCCATTGTTCAAAAAACACCACATGGAAAAATACCTTTTGCCTTCCTCCGATGTTCACAACGATCGCATTGCCAAAGTATTGGATGAAGCCGGAGTAGATTGGACCAGAGCCATTATGTACCGAACCGTGTGTAGCGATTTGTCCGATATAAAAATTAACGATTACGATGTCTTAATTTTCTTCAGCCCACAAGGTGTAAATTCCTTATTCGAGAATTTCCCCAATTTTGAGCAAGGAAAAGCTCGAATTGGAGTATTCGGAGAATTTACAAAAAAGGCAGCTTTAGAAAAAAAATTATCCATCGATTTCGAAGCGCCTACCAAAGAATCTCCTTCTATGACGATGGCTTTGGAAAAATTCATTCAAGAAACCAACAAATAATAAATATCTCAATATAAAAAACCATCGTTTCCATAATTTTATGGAGGATGGTTTTTTTGTACTTTTACTTTTTTAACCACAACAAACTGTACGATTAAAAAGATGAACGAAAAAATAATTTGGGAAAAAGTAGAAACCTTCTTTCAAAAAAATTTCGATACCGAACCCCATCCCTCTCTTGAGATTATTCTATTTTTAATCGGAGTGCAAGAATTGGGCAGCGGAGCGCAAGAATATTCCAAAGACGATAAATTGGATTTAATTCACATAGCGGTTTGCCGACTTTTGGAACCTTACGGATATTATCAATTTACAGGATATAAAGACGGCTGGCCTGATTATGAAAAGCTGCAACCTCTCCCGAATTTAAAACCAAACGAGCAAAGCCTTTTAATGAAAAAAGCCATTATCCAATATTTTTTGGACGAAGATTTGCTTCAAGAACACGAATAAAACTTCATTTGTTCATTTTTCTGTTAATGAAATCGGTTTTAACAAATTTTAACCAAAAATATTGTTTTAAATTTCATCATTATTCAAATATTTTTTAATTTTAACGAATATTTGAAATCTGAATGAACAATAAATTCATCCCCATAATATCGGTATTTATGACAATCTCTTTGGCTGTCTTTGTTTCCATGCAATTGTATTGGCTAAAAGAGTATTACAGCGCTTTGGAACAGGATTTTTCCAATAAGATTTATTCGTCCATGGACCAAATTCGCGAGCAGGCGATAGAAAGAGAAGCACAAAAATATTATTCTTCCAATGAAGGCAACCTGCTCAATTCTATACGAAAAAACAGCAGCCAGCCTATTCAGCAAGAAGCTATGGTAATTACCGATTCTGCAAACAGCGATAGTCGACTGGTGGCTTTCTCTAAAACCATTATCGATAAAAGTGATATTCCCATTACAGCCAATGGAGACAGTTTGGAGCTTACCAACCTTTATACAGACGAAGGTTTATTGAGAATTAAAAATCCCGCTGAGCCCATGACAGCAAAGATGAGCAAGGATTTGTCTTCCAACGACTTTACACTGAAACAATTAATAAAAATCAACGCGGCAAATATGCCGGTTCAAGATAGAATCAGCCAAAAGGATTTGGAAGATCTCATTAAACGGGAATTGCAATTGAAAGGGATTAATACGCCTTTCGGATTTGCTGTTTACGATAAAAATAAAAAAATAACCCAACTGGCAGACGAAACTTTCTTGGAAAACATATCGAAGGAAAAATATAATTTCGAGTTGTTTTCCGACAGCCAATATAAAACTTTATATACTCTTTCTTTGGTTTTCCCAAATAGAAACTTTTCTTTGGTAGAAAACAATTTGCCCATGTTGCTGGGCACCATGATTTCTCTTTTGGCCATTTTAATTATTTACATTATTTCGATTAATTATATGACGCGGCAAAAAAAGGTTTCGGAGATAAAAACGGATTTCATCAACAATATGTCGCACGAGTTTAAAACGCCCATTGCTACCATTGCTGTGGCCACCGATTCGCTAAGCAATGATAAAATTGCCACCAATTCCGAAAAAGTAAAATACTATTCCGGCTTGATAAAACAGGAAAATCTTCGGATGAAAAAGCAAGTGGAAAATGTTTTAAACATGTCTAAACTGGAAAGAAACGAGGTAAAATTATTTTTAAAAAGCACCAACTTACAAGAACTTATTCAAAGTATTGCCAACTCTTTCCGGCTGATTGTGGAACAGCGCCAAGGCAATTTAACCTCCGATTTTAAAGCCGAAGTAAACCAAATAAAGGTAGATGAATTCCACATTTCCAACGCACTGGTTAATCTTTTGGACAATGCCAATAAATATTCACCCAAGCACCCCGAAATAAAAATTACAACCCAAAACGATGAACATTGGTATTATATAAAAATATCCGATAACGGCATCGGAATGGACACACAAAATAAAAATAAAATTTTCGAGAAATTTTTCCGAGAAGAAACCGGAAACATTCACAATGTAAAAGGACAAGGTTTAGGATTGTCTTATGTGAAAAAAATTGTGGAATTGCACAAAGGCTCGATAACTGTAGAATCGGAAAAAGGAAAAGGAAGTTCCTTTACCATTAAACTCCCACTTAACATTTAATACTTTAAAAAAATACTTGAACATGGACAGCAGAATATTACTCGTAGAAGACGACCAAAGCTTTGGAGCCGTTTTAAAAGACTACCTAAGCATCAATAATTTCGATGTTACCTTAGCCACCGACGGAGAAGAAGGTTTAAAAGAATTTACCGAAAATGAATTCGACATTTGCATTTTCGATGTAATGATGCCCAAAAAGGACGGATTTACCTTAGCAGAAGAAATTAAAAAATTCGATAAAAACACGCCCATTATTTTCCTTACTGCCAAAAATCTGAGAGAAGATATTTTAAAAGGATACCAAATTGGAGCCGACGATTACATTACCAAACCTTTTGATACCGAATTACTTCTTTATAAAATAAAAGCCATTTTACAAAGAAGCTCTTCCTTGGAGGACGACGAACAAGAACAATTTAAACTGAGCAACACTTTCTTCGATTCCATGCTAAGACAACTAAAAGTAGGAGAAGAAGAATACAAACTTTCTCCCAAGGAAAATGATCTTTTAAAACTCTTATGCATTCACCGCAACGATTTTATGCCCAGAGGTTTAGCATTAAGAAAAATCTGGAAAAAAGAAAATTATTTTACCGCAAGAAGTATGGACGTTTACATCGCCAAACTTAGAAAATACTTGAAAGACGATGAAGGTTTGGAAATCCTAAACGTACACGGCGAAGGTTTCCGATTGCTCGTGAAAAACTAAATAAAAAACTCAGCCCGAAAGCTGAGTTTTTTTTATTATTTTATTTCGATTCCGCACAAAAAATTCGATAAGGAACCAATACTGCATCGCGATAACTTTTGCGCACTCTGCTTAAATCGCTTTGTCCACTTTGTCGGCTAAAAAAACTTCCTGCCAAAATTCGGTAATTTGGGCGAAGGCTGCTATCCAATTCCGTTCTCAAATCCGGATAACTTTGCCTTACTTCATATCTTATTTTATCGGCCTCTGTACGATTGTGCACCACCGCCACCTGAATTTTAAAACCACTCAACCTCGGCATTCTTCTGCACACTTCTGCTACCGACAAAGATTCCGTTTCGTTTTTCCCCATTACATCTGTAATCGTTTTATCAGGTATTTGATCTTGCGTGCAAGTTTCCTCTCTTTTTTTCAAAAGTTGGCTTATTCTGGTATCCATCGTAGTTTCCAAAACCGTTCCCTGAATGGTATCACGTTGGGTGATAAGCTGCTGAGCACCTATATTTTGTACACCTAAAATTGCTAAAACAAAAGTTATTTGAAATAATCTTTTCATCTGCCGAGTCTAAATTTCTACAAAAGTAAGACTTATATTTAAAATTAATTTAGAACTATTATAAATTATTAAAAAATGACATTTAAACATAGAAGTACTCTGTTAATATCTTGTTAAAACACTATTTTTGCTGAACCGAAAGATTAAAATCAAAGATTAACTTATCAAGATTAATTAAATGTTTAACTGGATAAAATATTATAAAAGAGGGCTTTTAGCATTGGGTATTTTCTTGTCTACCAGCATGCTATATAACGCGCAAGATGTAGCCGAAGAAGCTCCCGAAGCCACACAAAACACACAGGAAGCCACTGACGACTCTTCAAGTGCGGGAATAGAATTAAAAGGAGATCCTGAGAAAGGAGCCGATCTTTTTAAGCAAAACTGTACCGCTTGTCATACTTTAGACCAAAAACTTGTGGGTCCTCCTTTAGGTGGGATTGTAGAAAAGATTACCCAAGATGGACAAAGCATGGAATGGATCCACCAATGGATTAAAAACAGCCAAGCTTTAGTAAAATCCGGAGATCCTTATGCCAAAAAGATTTTTGAAGAAAACGGAAGTGTCGTAATGACTCCCTTCCCCAATTTATCAGAAGCCGACATCGATGATATCTTGGCTTATACTTCAAATCCTCCCGACGAAGCTGCCTCTGCTGCAGAAGATCAAGCAAACCAGCAAATTGCAGAACAAATTGCCAAGAAAAATGCAGTGGATAATACTTCTATCGCTGTAATCGATGGGTTCATCATTTTATTTTTAGCCTTTGTTGCTCTACTAACTCTTATTTATGTACGCGTTAGAAAACTGGAAAACCTCTCTAAAACTCCTGAGGAACTTTCCAAAGAAAAAAGCAATAAAATTTTATCATTAAATAATATTTACGAAAAATACAAACTCGTAGGACAAGGAATTATTGTAGTTCTAGTATTTTTAGCAGGATACGGTATTTGGAATTGGCTTATGTGGATAGGTGTTTACAAAGGATATAAACCCGAGCAACCTATACATTTCTCTCATAAAATCCATGCCGGAATCAACAAAATGGACTGTCAGCTTTGTCACTCCGGAGCAAAATATGGAAAAGTTTCAGAAATTCCATCACTAAACGTTTGTATGAATTGCCACAAAGCAATTCCTGAATACAAAGGAGAATATTTAGAACCCGGCCGCGATAGAGATTTCTACACAGGAGAAATTCAAAAACTATATTCTGCCGTTGGTTGGGATCCGGCGACAATGACTTATTCTGGAGAAACTCATCCTGTAGAATGGATAAGAATCCACAACATGCCCGATTTTGTTTACTTCAATCACTCTCAACACGTAGTTGCCGGTGAAAAAGCAATTATCGAAGGTTTCAACAAGAAAAATCCTAACGACAAAATCGATGTAGTATGTAAAGCTTGTCATGGTAAAATAGACACTATGAATGTAGTACAAATGGCAAATGACTTCACCATGGGATGGTGTATAGATTGCCATAGAACTACCGAGGTGGATATGGACAATACTTATAACCAAGCGTATTTTGAAAAGTTACACGATAAATTGAAGAAAGATTACGGTACAGGAGCTAAAATTACCGTAGATGCAATTGGAGGTATTGAGTGTGGAAAATGTCATTATTAATAACAAAAAAATAAGAAGTACCCATGGCTTCAAAAAAGATAAAATTTAGAAGTATTCACGAATTACAAGACCCCTCCCTTACACAAAGGTTGGCTCAGAAAGAATTTGCTGAAGAAATACCGGTTGAAGATTTTTTGGGAAATAAAGAAAAACTTAGCAGTTCTTCAACCACGAGAAGAGACTTTTTAAAACTATTAGGTTTCTCTACCGCAGCTGTAACCTTGGCCGCATGTGAATCGCCAGTAATCAAAACGATTCCATATGTAGTAAAACCCCACGATATTATTCCCGGCGTACCTAATTATTACGCATCAACTTATTTCGATGGATTCAATTTTGCCAGCGTATTGGTAAAAACAAGAGAAGGACGCCCCATAAAGATCGATCCGAATCCGGCAGCGGGAAATCTTGGTAAAACTACTGCCAGAGGACAAGCCAGTGTACTTTCCCTTTACGACAACGATAAAATAAAACAACCTAAGTTTGAAGGGAAAGACGATACTTACGATAAAATTGATGATGCCGTAATCGAAGCATTAGGAAAAGCACAAAATGCCAATAAAAAAATTGTTTTGCTTTCCCACTCAATGCCGAGCCCAACTTTCAAAAAATTATTTGTCGATTTCCAAGCCAAATATCCTCAGGCAGAATTAGTAATCTACGATGCCTATCCATATGAAGCTGCATTGGATGCAGCCGAAGAAGTTTTTGGCACACGAAATCTTCCTGTTTACGATTTAAACCATTCCGAATTAGTAGTTTCTTTTGGAGCAGATTTCTTAGGAGATTACAACGCAAGTCATTTAGAAACCTCTTATGCCGCAGCCCGAGTGCCCGGCGATAAAATGTTGCGCCATATCCAGATAGAATCTAATATGTCGCTTACCGGTGCCAATGCCGATACTCGTTTTAAACAAAAACCATCGCAAATGTTCAAAACATTGGTGGAAGTTTACAATGGTTTAAACGGAGGTACATCGGATAAAATTGCGGCAAGCATTGTAAAAGAACTTCAAGCCAAAGGGAGTAAAGCTGTAGTTTTTGCTGAAGGAAATAAAGCTGCTTATGTATTGGCTCACCTTATCAACCAAAAATTAGGTTCAGAAGCTTTCACAGGAAAAGCATCTTACTTAAAAGAATACGACGGAAATAAATACAACGCTTTCCTTACCGATATGAAAAACGGAAATGTGGGAGTATTAATTACCAACGATATAGATCCTATCTATTCTTCCAAAGAAGGGCAATCTTTTAAAGCTAATTTAGAAAACGTAGATTTTGTGGTTGCTGTTGCCAATAAGCGTAATGAGTTGGCACAAGCTGCTAAAGTGGTTATTCCACCGGCACATTGGTTAGAATCTTGGGGAGATATTGTCCCTGAAACCGGAGTTTATACATTAATGCAACCTACCATTCAAAAAATTTACAAATCAAGACAGATTGAAGAATCTCTTTTGGTTTGGCTGAACGGTAAAAATTCACCTAAAAACAATTATTACGATTATTTAAAAGCCAACGCTTTATCTTTATTGGGAGGAACTTCTTTCAATCAGGCTTTATATAACGGATATAATGAGATTAATGTCGGTTCCACACTTTCTTATAACGGTGGAGACGCGGCAAGTGCTATTTCTGCTTTAAATGCGTTTAAAGCCGCAGAATTAGAATTGGTTCTTTATACCAAAACAGGTGTTGGTGACGGAACACAAGCCAACAATCCTTGGTTGCAAGAATTGCCGGATCCTATTACAAGAATGTCTTGGGATAACTATTTAACCATTTCTCCTGCGGATGCAAAAAAATATAAAATAGATAACGATCTCAATGGAAGAATGCAATTGGATGGTTCCATTGTAAATCTAAATGTTGGTGGAGTTACCATTAAAGATGTTCCTGTTTTTGTACAACCCGGACAAGCAGAAGGTTCTGTAGGTTTAGCATTAGGATATGGAAAAATCGGAAGCGGAAAGGTAGCAGAAACAGGTATCAACGCTTATCCATTATTCGATAAAGCCAATCTGGTATTATCAGATGTTAAACTAAATAAAACCGGCAAAAAACATGAGTTTGCAGGAATGCAACTTCAAAACACCCTTATGGGGCGTTACGAAATTGCCAAAGAAGTTCCGCTTCAATCTTTCCTTCATAAAGATGTAAACGATTGGAATGCTCCTATTGAAATGCATACTTATGGTGGTTCTTTACCTATTGGAAAAATAGATTTGTGGGATAATTTGGACGATACCGATGGTCCTCACTTCAACATGTCGGTAGATTTAAATGCTTGTACTGGTTGTGGTGCTTGCGTAGTAGCATGTCAGGCAGAAAACAATATTCCGGTAGTGGGACACGATGAAATCAGAATGTCCAGAGATATGTATTGGTTACGTATCGACCGCTACTACACTGCTAAAGAAAAATTGGAAGTTGAAGATGTTGTTAAAAGAGGATTGTCTGTTCCTGATATGTATGGGACTCCTTTCGATAAAGAAAGTGGTATTTTAAATCAACCTGCTGAGAGTCCGGATGTTATTTTCCAACCCGTAATGTGCCAACATTGTAACCATGCGCCTTGTGAAACCGTTTGTCCGGTGGCAGCAACTTCTCATGGAAAACAAGGGCAAAACCAAATGGCTTATAACAGATGTATCGGTACCAGATATTGTGCCAACAACTGTCCTTATAAAGTAAGAAGATTCAACTGGTTTAATTACGCCTTGAACGATAAATTCGACTACCATATGAACAACGATTTAGGTCGTATGGTATTGAATCCCGATGTGGTAGTACGTACAAGAGGGGTAATGGAAAAATGTTCATTGTGTATCCAAAAAACACAAGCTACCATTCTTGAAGCTAAGAAAGACCAAAGAACAATAAAAGACGGAGAATTCCAAACCGCTTGTTCCGAAGCTTGTGCTACAGGAGCTATTCAGTTTGGAGATATCAATGACAAATCTTCTAAAATCAGAAGTCTATTTGGTAGCAAAAGAAGGTATTACCTGTTAGAAGAAATAGGCACTCAGCCTAACGTATTCTATCAAACAAAGGTTAGAAACAGAGTAGAAAAAGAAGAAATTTAAATCATAAATTAATAAGTAACAAATGTCAGGACATTACGAAGCCCCAATTAGGGAACCGCTTATCCTCGGTCATAAGACCTATCATGATATTTCGAACGATATTTCTCGTCCTATAGAACAGCGTGCCGGAAAATTATGGTGGACGGCGCTATACCTTGCATTGGCACTATTTATCTATGGGTTTGGTGCTATTGCCTACACAATAGGAACAGGTATCGGAGCCTGGGGACTGAACAGAACTGTAAACTGGGGTTGGGATATTACCAACTTTGTTTGGTGGGTAGGTATCGGGCACGCCGGAACTCTAATCTCTGCGGTTTTATTACTTTTCAGACAAAGATGGAGAATGTCGGTCAACCGATCTGCAGAAGCCATGACAATCTTTGCGGTATTACAAGCAGCTATTTTCCCGGTAATTCACATGGGACGTGTATGGGTAGGTTATTGGGTATTCCCCATTCCTAACCAATTTAGTTCACTTTGGGTAAACTTTAACTCTCCTCTACTTTGGGACGTATTTGCCATTTCGACTTATTTCTCAGTATCTGTAGTGTTTTGGTACATGGGATTGATTCCCGACTTTGCGATGATTCGCGATAGAACAAAAACACCTTTTACTAAAAAAATATATACCATTTTATCTTGTGGATGGGGAGGAAAGGCCAAGCATTGGCAAAGATTCGAAGAACTTTCTTTGGTTCTTGCCGGTTTAGCAACTCCACTGGTATTCTCTGTACACACCACGGTATCCTTCGACTTCTCCACATCGGTAATTAAAGGGTGGCACTCCACAATTTACCCACCTTACTTTGTGGCAGGAGCGGTATTCTCAGGATTTGCTATGGTACAAACACTTTTAATTGTAGCCAGAAAGGTTTGCCACTTGGAAGATTATATTACCTTGTATCATATCGAAATTATGAACATCGTAATCATTATCACCGGTGGAATGGTAACTGTAGCCTACGCCTGTGAATATTTCATCGGATGGTATTCCGGTTCGAGATTCGAGGATTTTGTATACCTATCTCCGGGAGCTGCTACAGGAAGATACTGGTGGGCATTTTGGGCATTGATTACTTGTAACCTCATCGTGCCAGCTTCTTTATGGATTAAAAAATTAAGAACAAATATTATCTGGACTTTTATCGTAGCTCTAATCATCAACATCGGAATGTGGTTCGAAAGATTCGATATTATCGTAATCAACCTATCTAGCGATTATTTACCTTCGTCTTGGACTTCGTTTATGCCCACCATTATTGATGTAGGAGTTTTCTTAGGAACAATCGGGTTTTTCTCCTTATTGTACCTACTATATGCCAGAACTTTCCCTGTGATTGCACAAGCGGAATTGAAGACTATCTTGAAAATTTCCGGTGAAACTTATAAAGCAAAAGAAGGAGATGAGCACCACTAAAATAATATACGGCCTATATGGCGATGACGATGATTTAATGCACGCCGTTAAATCATTCAACGAGAAAGGAATTAAAATTAATGAAGTTTACACTCCCTTTCCGGTACACGGTTTGGATAAAGCGCTTGGGCTTCGTGAAACGAGAATTTCAGTTGCTGCCTTTTGGTATGGAGTATATGGAGTACTGATTGCAGTTTTGACTACATGGTACATGATGAACCACGACTGGCCACAAGTAATTGGTGGGAAACCCGCCTTCGATTGGGCACACAACATGCCGGCCTTCGTAGTAATTATGTTCGAATTAATGGTATTCTGTGCTGCTCACCTTATGGTATTGACTTTCTTATTTGTAAACAAACAGTTTCCGGGAGCAAAACCTCAGAATCCGGATCCCAGAACTACAGATGATAAGTTTATGATGGAGTTTATAAGCAATGATGTTGATGAAATTAAGCAATTACTCATCGATACAGGAGTGGAAGAAATTACAGTTAAAGATGCCTAACATGAAAAAGAATATTCTAAAAATAGCGAGCATACTCGGCCTGATTACCATTGCCGCAGGATCTTGTTCGGATAAAACTCAACCTCCTTTGGAATACTTTCCGGATATGTATTATTCGGTACCTTATGAGCCTCTTACCAAAGCTCAGGATCCTTATACAGACCATTCTAATCAGGTTCCCGCTTTCTCTAGCAGAAATGGACAAACCGGATTAGGTCCCGTAGAAGGAACTATCTCTCAAAATAAAGACGGTGTTCTCCCTTCACCCACACCTAAAAATACAGACGATTATAATCGTTTATACGATAAATCCCTTCAAATTACTACTTCGCCCTTAGATCCTAAAAACGAAAAGAAAGATTTGGAGAGGGGAAAAATTTTGTTCGACCATACTTGTGCTGCTTGCCACGGAATTCATGGAGATGGGCAAGGTCCCATAGTTCAATCCGGAGCTTATAGTGGAGTTCCTAAATATACAGACCGCGAAATTACCATAGGATCTGTGCATTATGTTTTGGAAAATGGTAGAAATAATATGGGTTCGTTTGCCGGACAACTCAGCCCCGGGGACAGGTGGAGAGTGGCCATGTACGTAATGCATGAGTTTAAAAACGGATCCAATACGCCTGGTTCAAGTGATTCTGCCTCGAATGAGGAAAGTGATAATACAACTGCTAATACTCAAAATTAAAAAAGAAAAGAAATGTATAGTTTTTCACCAAAAATTAAACTGTATTCGATTATAATGCTCGTTCTAGGACTTGTACTATTTGGTATTGGCTATGGTATAAACCAATCTACAAATGAAGCACAAGTGGAAAAGATGATTCAGAAATATGATATTGATATCATCAACGGTCCAAAATCCAATTCCGCTCAACTGGAGGATTTTACACCTCAGCAGCATTTGGAAACTGCCGTTCAACAAGAGCACAACCGCCCGATGTCTTCTCTATTACAAATGGCTTTATGGGCATTTGGAACAGCTTGTGCGGCTTTATTCTTCTATGCCATACAAAACGCTTCTCATGCGGGTTGGCCTATTATCATTTTAAGAGTAATGGAAGCCATTGCTTCTTTTATTCCTTATGGAGGAATATTGCTTATTATTATTGTAATCGCGAATACCACAGGATGGGCACATCTGTATCATTGGATGGATGGCAGCCTTACCGATCCTGAATCTGCGCATTTCGATCCTATTGTTTTTGAAAGAGGAAAATATTTAAATATACCTTTCTACATTGCACGTACTCTAATTTTCGTTATCGGAGCAACTTTCTTCATGTGGAAATTAAAAAGCCTTTCTAAAAAAATTGATGAAACAAAAAGTAGAAAAAAATACGCTTCTTATTATAGCTGGAATGTAGGTTACATTGTGTTCTTTGCATTTTGTTCCGCCGCTTGGGCTTGGGATTGGATGATGTCTATTGACACTCACTGGTATTCTACATTATACATTTGGTACACTATGGTAAGCTGTTTGGCTACTTCTGTACCCATTATGGCGCTTATCAGTATTTATTTAAAGAAAATTGGAGTTCTTCCTCAGTTTAACGACAATCACATGCACGATTTAGGTGTGTATATGTTTGCCACAAGCATGTTGTGGACTTATTTATGGTTTGCTCAATTTATGCTTTATTGGTACGCCAACATACCGGAAGAAGCCAACTATTTCTTTGGAAGATTCCAATATTACAAAGTGATATTCCTGTTCATGTTGATTCCTAACTTCTTATTACCACTTATTGTTTTAGTAGGAAGTAATATCAAACGGAATTACAAAGTGATTACTACAATGGCGGTTATTATTATATTCGGACACTGGATAGATTATTATATCATCGTTATGCCGGGTACTGTAGGACCTTTCTGGACTATCGGATTGGTAGAAATCGGTGCCACCTTATTTGTAGTAGGTCTCTTCATATTAGTTGTAATGGCATCCTTGTCTAAACTAAAACTAATTCCGACAGGAAACCCATTCCTACGCGAATCGGAAATCTACGAATATCCTTTATAGAAAATTATTTAAAGTTTATATTACAAAATCCTATCATCGCAAATATGATAGGATTTTTTATACATTTGTATAAAGCAACACCAATATGAAATATCTAAAATTATTCAGCTTAATCTTCCTTACTTTATTCCTTTTTAGTTGTAAAAAAGACAAAGTAGATGGCTCTACATTGCGTTCTTTCCAGAGCAGCATCAACGATATGGCTTCTTCTTTAAGCACCGTTCAGCAAATTAAATTTCAAGAAGCGCTGTACATCATTAAAAAATATGGAACCAATACCGACGCTTATCTGGATCAAATGAATGAAACCGCTCAACTTCTGAATGGTAAAAAAACCGCACAAATTTTCAGTATTGCAGATAGCATTGCAGCAGCGAATAATGTAGAATGGTCCAGCACAGGAACTCCATCTTTAGGAGAAATGAATATCTTCGATGAAAACAAACCCACCGAAATAGATCCCAACGATATTACTGCGGAAGCATTAACCATCAACATTCAACCTCTTGAAATAGATTCTATAAAAGGCGCCACCGCTTTTATGATTATTCCTCGCCTTGTGGATAAAAGCGGGCAACCCATCCATTTTTCAAATGCCACTTTGGAAGCTACTTTGGAAGTATCGAGCGGCGGCGTAAAAATCCTTACTTCCAGAAATTTCATGACCAATAACGCCTTCAAAGGTTTTTATTTAAAAGTAAGCAATCTTCCGGCAGATAAAATACTCAACAACCAAATCGATGCGAAAGTTGGAGTAAAAACAAAATCGAAAACATACGAAATGACCAAAACCGGAATTGCCATCAATCCCAATGCTTTGGCTCCAGCAGAAGAAAATGAAGACGAAATCATTTCGGACAGTCTACAAACCGATACACCAATAAGTAATGTGGTGGGAAATCCTTCCGCTACAGTTTCTAAATTTATCAGCAACATCAATTCCAATAATTTAAAGGAGGCTTACGGAATGTCCAACAATCCTTCTTGGGGTTCTTACGAAACATTCTCCAACCCAACTTCCGGATTTGGAGCGGTAAAATCCATCGAAGTAAAATCGATAAAAACAAGCAGCCAAAATTCCGACCAAGCTTCTGTAAATGCTTCCTACAATGTAACAGACAACAAAGGAAACACTTCGGAATTGCAAGCAACTTACACCTTAAAAGCTTCTGCCGATGGGTGGAAAATTACCAATTATAAAATAAATTCAGCAGAATAAATGGCATCCGAAGAACTAAAAGACGAATTACAAAAAGTCATTCAGAATATTCCCGATTTTCCAAAAGAAGGCATTCAGTTTAAAGACATTTCTCCCATTTTTCTGTATCCGGAACTTTACAAAAAAGTGGTAAAAGATTTGGCACAATTCAGTCGAGGAAAAATAGATGTGGTTTGCGGAATAGAAAGCAGAGGTTTTCTTTTCGGAATTGCTTTGGCAGTGGAACTAAACCTGCCTTTTATTTTAATTCGCAAAAAAGGAAAACTTCCCCCTCCCGTTATTTCTCAAAAATACGATTTAGAATACGGAACTTCGGATATCGAAATGAAAGCCCATCAATTAAAACCCAAGCAGAGAGTGCTCATTCACGATGATCTTTTAGCCACCGGAGGAACTACAGAAGCCGCCGCCGAATTGGTAAAAAAACAAGGCGCAGAAGTTGCGCAATTCAGCTTTTTAATCGGATTAAAGGATTTAAACGGTTCTGAAAAACTACAGAAATACAATGCCGAAATCTATTCTATTTTAACCTACTAAAACTTTTTTATCCTTTGTGATTTCTCTATAAAAATCGACAAAAACAAAAGAATGAAATTATTCAAATTACTTTTTTTAACAATTTTCAGCACGAACCTAATTTTCGCACAAGAATCCGAAATCCAAAAGTTGGCTTCTGAAAATGTAACAACTTTTGAAACAACAAATGACAAAACTTTTACAGGAAATGGTTGGAATAAAATTCTTGAAAGTGCTAACAAAAGTAATTCTGTTTTGATTGGCGAAGACCATTTTACAAATGAAATTCCTTATTTCATTAACGCTTTGAGTTCAAAAAATCATTTCGATAATTTCATTTGCGAAATCGACCCTTTTTCGGCGAAAACAATCGAAAGTAAAATTAAAAATTTAAGCGATAAAGAACTGAATGAATTTATAAAAAGTTATGGCGATAATTTTTCGTTTTTTGAACTAAAACCTGAATTTGAGTTGTTCGAAAAATTCGCAAAATCGAAAACTAATATCATCGGATTAGACCAAATTTCTTTGATAGCCGACAGATTGACAATCAGCGAACTGAAAAAATTATCGAAAAACGAAAAAGCAAAATCCATTTATTCCACAATGGAAGAAACTTCCAAAAAGAATTCTTCTGATATTTATATGTTTACCGATGATTTTCAAAACAAATTGACAGAACTTCTTGCTTTGGATTTATCCGAAAAAGAAATGGAACAATTACAAGCATTAAAATTGAGCAGAGAAATTTATTTGGAATCGAAACATCATTTGCGAGTTCAATGGATGAAAAACCAACTCGCTAAGGAATTGCCAAATTGGAAAGGAAAAAAGAATCTTTTCAAGTTTGGCGCAGTTCATATGGCAAGCGGAGAAAGTCTTTTGGAAATTTATGACATTGGAAATTTTGTAAATAACATTGAAGATAGTGAATTTAGAAAATCGTTACATATTTTGATTGTCGGAAAAAGTGGTTATTCCGGAACGCCTGACAAAAGTAATCCAACTCAAATCATCGATGAAAACAGCGAATATTTAAAAATGTACAAGCCGTTTTTTAATCTTGTAAAAGATGAAGAATGGCATTTATTCGATTTGTCGCCTTTGAAAAAAGCAATTTCGGAAAATAACCTTGTTGTAGATGACATTACTTTATCAAGAATTATAAAAGGTTATGATTATTTGATAATTGTTCCGACAATAACGCCTGCAAAATTTATAAAAACAAATTAAAAAATGGGCAGCAGATAATATGAACTTTAAATACCAAAATTAAAAACTCCTATTTCTCAATATAAAAATCTCACAAAATTTCACCCGAATAAACGGTTTTGAAATTAAAACACTCAAAAAGCGCAACGAGTTTATTTTATTATTTTGCATATCAGCACAGAAACCTTAAATTTGCACTTTACATAAAATCGAAAATGAGCAAAAAGAAAAACAATAAAAGAGGAAAAAGAACCGTAGAGTTCTTCGAAAACTTGGAAGAAAAAGCCATGCAATCCGAAGCTTTTGTAGAAAAACATTCCAAGAAAATTGTAGCGGTAGTTGCCTTAATCGTTTTGGGGATTTTAGGTTATTTTGCCTACGATCAGTTTGTGGTGGTTCCTAAAAATGCAGAAGCTACCCAACAATTTCTAAACGCTCAAAACAACCTTTCCAAAGGAAACGATTCTTTAGCTTTAGGTGGAAAAAGCGCTGCAAATCCCGGTTTTTTAGGAACTTATGAAGAATACAAAGGAACCAACTCGGGAAAACTAGCTGCTTACAACGCTGCCATTTTGGAATTTAACAATGGAAAATACCAAAGAGCTTACGATTTAATGGATGGTTTCAAATCCTCCAACAAAATCTTAACCGCTTTAAAATTCGGTGTAATGGCAGATGCCAAAGCCAATTTGAAAAAAGGCGACGAAGCTTTATCTCTCTTCGATAAAGCCATCTCCGCTTCAGATGATAAATTTACTTCTTATTACTTTACCCGAAAAGCAGGACTTTTGGCTTTAGCTCTTCAAAATAAAAGTGCTGCCAAAAAGTATTTTTCTAAAATAGAAGAATCTTATCTGGATTACGATGGCGGAGCTTCCGATGCTTACATAGAAATGATAAAATATTATTAAAATGGCAACTACCAATCTCTCAGAGTACACGCCAATAAATATAAAAGATGCCGATAAATTAAAAATCGGCATTGTTTTTTCGCAGTGGAACGATTTTGCAACCCACAATTTGCGAGATGGCGCTGTACAAACGCTTATAAAGGAAGGTGTAAAAGAAAGCAATATTCAAATTTTCCAAGTGCCGGGCGCTTTTGAGCTAAACTTCGCGTCGATGCAATTGGCAAAATCCGGGAAATATGATGCTGTAATTGCTATCGGATGTGTTATCCGAGGAGAAACGGCACATTTCGATTATATCTGCTCGGCAATTGCACAGGGAATTAAGGATGTTAATTTGCTCACAGAAACGCCTACTATTTTTTGTGTTCTTACAGACAACAACCGAGAGCAATCCATTGCCAGAAGCGGAGGAATTCACGGAAATAAAGGTGTGGAAGCTGCAGCAACGGCTTTACAAATGATTAATTTTAAAAGAATAAGTTTTTAAATTTTACATTTATTTAAAACGAGAAGGCGCGGAAACAAAGTTTCCGCGCCTTCTCGTTTTTATCCTATAAATTATTATTTACTTTTTGGTAGGATTTTCTAAATAAAGCTCTGTACCGAATGGAGACAATGTTTTTCGTGTACCTATAAAAGTTGTTTTCAAACTTGCTCTACTTGCAGTTTTAGATTTCAACATAGCACTTGGTCTCATTAATCCTTGGGCAGAAGCAGAAACACCTGTAATCAATTCTAAAGCCCTATCTAAAGCCAAATCGCTACGCTCGCCGAATTCTTTCATCGTCCCAAGATATTCGAAAAAGTCGACTTCATAATCGGGTTCTATTCCTCCTGTTGGGTTATTGGGTGTAACCTCGGGGTGAGCATCTCCTTTACCGTTATAATATGCAAAAGTAATGGGTTGCATTGCCCAGTTGGATTTTCTATTGTTGTAATTCAGAAAGTCGGAAGAAGCATCGTCATACAAAGTAATAGAGCCTACAAACTTTCCATAGGTAGTTTCACCAATTTTTACCACATCGATATAAGCGCTTAGTCCATCGATGGTTAATTCACTCGCAGAAGCAGTTCCATTGGTGGTTAAAACATAAACCTTGCTTAAATTTAAACTGTTTACACTTTCCTGTCCGGTAGGATCGCCATTAGAATCATAAAGATTTACTTGATTGGATAGCAATTCTACACTACTATACGGAGTTTTTTTGTTGTTAAAATCCATGCTAACATAAGGACTTCCTGTAAATTGTCCTGTAACCATCTGTCCTAAAGCTACGGCTGTTTCTACAGAACCTCCTCCGTTATATCTTAAATCTAAAATAAGATCGGTTACTCCATCGGCTTTCATTTGTGCAAAAGCAGCATTCAGTTCTCCATTGTAACTGGATTGAAAACCATTGTACACCAAATAACCTATTTTCTTACCATTAATATCGAATTTTTTATAAAATGCCACAGGATTTTCATTCATTTGAACCGCCGTAATGCTTACCTCTTCCACATCATCTACCGATATTGTACCGTTTTCTACGTGCACTTCGTGGGCAATTCTTATAGAGAACTGATTGTCTTGTAATGCTTGGTAATTATTCAAAGTCATATCTGCTCCATTAATTCCAAAAATAAAGTCGCCTCTTCTCACTCCGGCCGCTTCTGAGGGGGAATTTGGAATTACGTAATTTACCAATGCTCCGACACCGCTATCTCCAATTCGAAATAGAGTATAATCCATTCCCGGAGATCTCGAAACTCCTTGAAAACCGGCTAAAAGTTCATCTACATCAGAAACAATCCAAGAAAAACGATCGACTTCTCCCGGTTTATATAATAAGCTATTAAATAAAGCTTCAGGATCTTTTCCATTTACAAATTTCACGTAATCGGCTTCCGATTTGAAGGCGTTATCTGCCAAATTCGGTGTTTTATCCTGCCAATAGTACCAAGAATTCATTCCTTTCCACACAAAATCATTTACTGGTTCTGCCTTTTCAGTTGGTGTTGGATTAACCGGATCATCTATTACATCATTATTACGAGAACATCCCGTTATTCCTAAAACTATCAATAATAAAGGAAGAAATACGTTTTTTACATTTTTCATAAAAATTTTTTTTACATTTGAGAACGCAAATTAATAAAAAATGAGACATTCTGCATACAAATTATTATTTTTAATTTTTATAGTTACTTTAGGATTGTTTAGTTGTAAAAATAATATGCCCCACTTTAGCACAGAAATTATAAACCCTGAATATAAATCTTATGTTCAGAAAGAAGAACGAGGCTATCATGTTTCCTTCCAAGTAAGTAATGAAGAGAATGTTCCCGTAGCGGTAATTTTAAATAATATAAAAATGCCGATAGATTCTAGTAGTAAAGAGGGTCTTACCTATCGTGTAAATGTAATTGCTACTTCGCGATTAATAAGAAATTATCAAGCCGAAAGATCCGACAAAGAAAATGGTATTATTCTTGATAAAAACGGAAAAGAATATTTTATTCCCATCACTTTCGAAAGAAAATAATTTAAATATCTCCCATCTAAAACAATAAAATATGAAATGGACGAACGAACGCGGAAGCAATGTAGAGGATCGCAGAGGAAGAGGAATGGTTGGTGGCTCCTTAGTAAAAGGAGGCTTGGGAACCATTATAATTGCAGCAATTGTTTTCTTTTTGGGAGGAGATCCTTCGGCTATTCTTAGCTCGGGATACGGCACAACAAGCAATCAATTATCAACAGAGCAAAGAGCCCTTTCTTCCGATGAATTAAAAGTGGGAGAACTTGTACAAATGCTCTCTGCTTGGAATACTAATACTTGGACACAGATTTTCCAAGAAAATCAAATGCAATACACTCCACCCAACATTGTATTGTTCGAAAACGTAACTCAATCAGGATGCGGAACTGCACAAGCCGCCATGGGACCGTTTTATTGTCCCGCAGACCGAAAAGTATATATGGACATGAGTTTCTTCAACGAACTACAATCTCAGTTTGGCGCAAATGTAACTCAATTTACAGTTGCTTACGTTTTGGCTCACGAAATCGGGCACCACGTGCAAACACTTTTGGGAACCACACAACAAGTCGATCAATTAAGAAGAAGCGGACGTTACTCCGAAGCAGATATGAATCGTGTTTCAGTTGCGGTGGAGCTTCAAGCCGATTTTTACGCCGGTGTTTGGGCAAAAAGAAACAACGAAAGAGTTCAAGGTGGTGTTCTTGAGCCAGGCGATATAGAATCTGCAGTAAACGCCGCTGCCGCAGTTGGGGACGATAACATCCAAAAAAGAGCTCAAGGATATGTAAATCAGGAAGCTTTTACTCACGGATCTTCTCAACAGCGAGTGGAATGGTTTATGAAAGGATATAATACGGGAGACATCCGACAAGGAAATACTTTTGATGCTCTTTTGAGATAAAATCTTATTAGAAATTCTTTAAATTTTTATAAAATTCCCACATTACAATTCCTGCACACACGCTCACATTTAGAGAATGCTTGGTGCCACTTTGAGGAATTTCTATAAAAAAATCGCAAAAAGGCAGAGCTTCTTCCGATACACCTTCTACTTCATTGCCTAATATCACGGCGTATTTTCCTTTTTTTATATCGAATTTATTTAAAGAAATACTTTCTGTTGTTTGCTCAATTGCCACAATTTGATAGCCTTCATTTTTTAAATCCTCCAAAGCGTTTTTAATCTCTTTTTTGTATTCCCAATCTACACTCTCCGTAGCGCCAATGGCGGATTTGTTAATTTCCCGATGAGGTGGCTGTGGTGTTATTCCGCAAAGAACAATTTTCTCCATCACAAAAGCATCTGCAGATCGAAAAGCTGCTCCCACATTATGCATACTTCTGATATTGTCTAAAACCACCACAACGGAGATTTTTTCAGTTTTTTTAAACTCTTCTACATCAATTCTGTTCAATTCTTCCAGTTTGAGCTTTTTTACCATTTTTTCTGTTTGATATTTTTTACTTTTTTTTGTCTTTACCAAAAAGTATTATTTTTAAAACTTTCAATGCAAAAATACAAAGAATAGAAGATTTGTTTTTTCACAAGGAAAGATACGAAAACTTTTAAAGCCTAAATTTAATTCTTAAATTTGGATCCTTATCCCTTTCGCATGACAAAGAAGAAGGAAACTCCCTTAATGCAGCAATACAACAAGATAAAGGCAAAATATCCCGATGCGCTTTTACTCTTTCGGGTGGGCGATTTTTATGAAACATTCGGTCAGGATGCCATCAAAGCATCGCAAATTTTGGGTATTGTTTTAACCAAAAGAGCCAACGGTTCTGCATCGCATATAGAATTGGCAGGCTTTCCTCATCATTCTATCGACAGCTATTTACCAAAGCTGGTTCGTGCCGGAATGCGCGTCGCCATCTGCGATCAATTGGAAGATCCCAAAATGGTAAAAGGAATTGTTAAAAGAGGGGTAACGGAATTGGTAACGCCCGGTGTTACTTTTCACGACCAAGTCCTGAACGCCAAGAAAAACAATTTTTTGCTTTCGCTTCATCGCGAAAAAGGGAAATACGGAATTGCTTTGGTAGATGTTTCTACCGGAGAATTTTTAGTAACAGAAGGAGATTTGGAAGAATTAAAACATATTATTCATTCTTTCGATCCCAGCGAAATTATCGTTCAGCGCAGAAGCGAACTTCCGAAAATCATTGAAAACAGAAATTTATTTAAAATTGAAGATTGGGCATATCAATTCGATTTTGCTTACGAAAAACTTACGCAACAATTCAAAACCCAATCTCTAAAAGGTTTCGGGATTGAAGATATGAAATTGGCCATTACCGCTGCCGGAGCCATTTTTGCCTATTTGGTGGAAGATACTCATCACAGCCTTTTGAACCACATTACCAAAGTTCAAAAAATTCCACAAGACGATTATCTGATGATGGATGGTTTTACCTTGCGTAATTTGGAAATCATTTATCCCAGCCATCCCAAAGGAAAAAGTCTGTTGAACATTATCGACCGCACGCTTACTCCTATGGGAGGAAGACTTCTACGAAGGAGATTGATTCTTCCTTTAAAAAATCTGGAAGAAATTAATGCGCGACTGGCTTTAATCAGTTATTTTAACCAAGAAGATCACTTGAAATTCGAGATTTCCGAAAGATTAAAAACCATTTCCGATTTGGATCGATTGATGGGAAAATTGGCCGCAGAGCGTATTACTCCCAAAGAATTGGGCTATCTTCGTCAATCTTTACAAAGCATTCAAGAAATAAAAATTCTATTGCAGAATCATCCGGATATCTTCGCGTGGCTGGCGCCTTTACACGATATGTCCGAGGTTATAAATTATTTACAATCTCATCTGCAAGAAGATTTACCGGTAAGCTTAAACAAAGGAAATGTGATTGCCGCATCGGTTTCTGAGGAGCTGGATCGCTTAAGGAAACTTCGCTCTTCGGGAAAAACTTTTCTCGATGAAATGCGCGATCGGGAAATCGAAAATACCGGAATTCCTAGTTTAAAAATAAATTTTAATAACGTTTTTGGTTATTACATAGAAGTTACCAACACCCATAAAGACAAAGTTCCCGATACTTGGACTCGGAAACAAACCCTCGTAAATTCCGAACGTTATATCACCGAAGAATTGAAGGAATACGAAACTCAAATCTTGGGCGCAGAAGAAAAGATTGCGCTTTTAGAAGCAGAACTTTACCAAGAAATCTGCCGTTTTGTCTTACAATATATTGGGATTATTCAGGAGAACTCTCATCTTATTGCACAATTAGATTGCACCGTTGGATTATCCGAATTGGCCTGCTCGGAACAATATACCCAACCGGTTTTAAATAAGGATTTTTCCCTTTCCATTACCGAAGGGCGACATCCCATTATCGAAGCTTCCATGCCTTTGGGGGAAAAATACATTCCCAATGATATTTATTTGGATAAAAAAGACCAGCAAATTATTATGGTTACCGGTCCCAATATGGCGGGAAAATCAGCGATTTTAAGGCAAACCGCCATTATTTGTCTCTTGGCACAAATAGGAAGTTATGTGCCTGCCAAGCATGCCGAAATCGGAATTTTAGATAAAATATTTACTCGTGTAGGCGCTTCGGATAACCTTTCTGCAGGAGAATCTACTTTTATGGTAGAAATGAACGAAGCTGCTAATATTTTAAATAATATTTCAGAACGGTCTCTCATTCTTTTGGACGAAATAGGCAGAGGAACAAGCACTTACGATGGCGTTTCTATTGCTTGGGCTATCGCGGAATATTTGCACGAACACCCCACACAACCCAAAACGCTTTTTGCCACTCACTATCACGAATTAAACGAAATGACACTTACTTTTCCACGCATTAAAAATTTCAATGTGAGTATTCAGGAAAATAAAGGAAATATCATTTTCCTCCGAAAATTAATTCCCGGAGGAAGCGAACACAGTTTTGGTATTCACGTGGCAAAACTTGCCGGAATGCCATCGAAAGTGGTACATCGCGCAGAAGATATTTTAAGAACCTTGGAAAATTCGCGATCTCAAAACAATGATAACCAAAGCATTAAACGAATTACAGAAGAAAATATGCAGCTTAGTTTTTTTCAGTTGGATGATCCTGTTTTGGAAAATATTCGCGAAGAACTTACCAAAATAGATATCAACACGCTAACTCCTGTGGAAGCACTGATGAAGTTGAATTCAATTAAAAAAATGATTGGGAATTAGAGTGATTTTTCCAATTCTAAAAAACAGCCCAATTTATAAATATCCAACCAAAAAAGTGAAGTTTTTTCGGAAACCAAACGCTGCTGAATTTTGTTTTTATTTTTTTTGAAATAAGCATAAAACCATTTGTCAAAACCGAATTTCTTCAGTTTCTCAAAGTAATTTACCAATTTGGTTTCCTGAGCAAAGTGCTTATATTTTTCGTTTTGATAGAGAAAATAAAGTTTTTCTGTAGCACTTTCTATCTTTAAAATATAATCCTCATTGGTGCTAAAATCAACGTGCGAAACAGGATTGTCAATATGCAAAATGTCGATATGTTTTTCCTTAAGCTGCTGCGCAAAAACAAAATCCACATAACCGTAATTGCTCAATTCGGGGTGGAAAGTATTTTCCGAAAAAACATCGCGGTGAATGAGAAAATTTACCGTTTTAAAACTTTTATGCGGATGTTGATTTCTCCAAGAAACAGGCTGAATTTCACGTGCTCGAGAGTAACGATTTCGAAGGCTTTCGGGATTTTTTCCCTTATCTAAAAAACCACCATAAAACACTTTACAATTTGGATTTTGATTTAAACTTTGTAAATATTTTTTAAGAAAACCTTTTGGAAGTTCTACATCGCAATCTAAAAACAACAAATAATCGGCTGAAGATTTTTCTAGAAACAAATTATGAATCGCTCCTCTACCCACATTTTCAGCAAGTTGAATGTATTTTATTCCTTGTAATTTCGCGTTTTTTTCCTGTATCGAAAACTCGGAAGCATCGTCGATGACAACAATTTCTATTTCTTCGTCAATTTCCGATTTTTGAAACTGAAGCTCGGCAATCAGCTTTTCGATTTCCTGATGATAAACCGGAATACAAACGGCGAATTTCATATTTTATCGAGAATTTGCTGAATAGAAATTTCCTCCAAACAAGCCCAATCGCCACGATAGCATTTTTTATCTCCAAAAACAGAACACGGACGGCAAGTTAAATCTTTGATTTGAACCACATCCTCCTCGCTTTGTCCATAACCCAAAAACCCGGCATAAGGATGAGTTGCACCCCAAATGGAAATACAGCGCGTGCCCACCAAAGAAGCCAAATGCATGTTGGCAGAATCCATAGAAATCATGAGTTTCAGCTCCGCGATTTTTTTCAATTCTTCATCCAAAGACAACTTTCCTGCCAGAGATTGAGAATGAGGAATTTTCTTTTCCCAAATGTTCAGAATTTCCTCCTCTTTTTTACCTCCGCCAAAGAAAAACACTTTGCTGAATTTTGATAATTCCTGTGCCAATTGAAAGGATTTTTCCAAAGGTAACATTTTACCTTTGTGTCGGGCAAAGGGCGCAAATCCAACCCCCTGTTTATCAGTGCAAATGGACTTTAATTTTTCTTCCAAAACGAGAGAATATCCCATTTGTCTAAAAACATCTGCATAGCGTTCCACCGTTCTTTTCAACGGCTTTTTTTCTATGTTCCAAATATCGGTTAAGCGTTCTTTTTCGTCTTTTCCTTTGTCTAATTTAAACACTTCGAAACCTTTGGATTTAAAGTAAAAATCGAGTGCTTTGGAGCGAATTACATCGTGAAAATCTGCCACACTTTCAAATTGAAAATTATGAAGTAATTCCCTTCCTAAACGATATAAACCTGTAGCACCTTTATATTTGGATAAATCTACTCCATGAAAATGGAATCGGGGTAAATTCTGAAAAAGTGGAGCGAAATATTCTCGGGAAACCATCACGATCTGAATTTCCGGATTTTGCTCCAAAAACTCGCGAAACACCGGAACGGTCATGGCTACATCCCCAAAAGCAGAAAAGCGGTATGCAAGAATTGTTTTCAATTAATTTTTCACTTGGAAAGCTACAGCATAAAATTTAATTTGCTTGGTCATCGCCATTAATCCGTTGGCACGCGTGGGTGAGAGAAATTCCTGCAAGCCTATTTCCTTAATAAAATCGAAATTGGAAGCCAATATTTCCTGAGCGGTATGTCCGCTATAAATCTGAGAAAGCATGGATACAATGCCTTTGGGTAAAATTCCATCGGAATCTGCCAGAAAATAAATTTTATCATCTTTCAATTCGGGATAAATCCACACTTGCGATTGGCATCCTCGGATGAGATTTTCCTCGGTTTTCTTATCTTCGGGAAAACCTTTTAATTCTTTTCCTAAATCGATGATGTACTCGTATTTTTGTTCCCAATCTTCCAAAAATGCAAAATCATCGATAAGTGCTTGTTGCTTCTCTTGAATGGTCATTCCACTGTACTTTTTTGCAAAGTTATGCTTTTTTAAAGGAAATGATAATCTTTGGCAACTTTATCGAAAAGCTTCAGGATTTTATCTTCTTGTACTTCCCAGCATAAATCCTTCGCAGCTTGCCGAAGATTTTCCAAATAAAATCCTTTGGGACGAGCCAAAACTTCTTTTATTTTCTCCGCTATTTCCTGAGGATTTCTACTTTCCGCAATTACTCCTATTTTATATTTTTCTATAATCCCTTTGGTTTCAGGGAAATCGGAACCTACAATGGGAATTCCTCCTTGTATATAATCGGCAACTTTGTTGGGGAGCGACAAATAATAACTGAGTCCTGCATTTTCTTCTAAGCTAAGTCCCAAATCGGCTTGAGGCGTTATTTCCCTTAATTGATTGGGCGTAACACTTCCCCAAAATTTCACATTTGTAATTTTCTCTTTCTGTGCTAAAGCTTCATATTCCATTCGTTTGGGACCATCTCCAACAATCCAAAACTCGCAATCTTCTAAATATTTCATGGACAAAATGCCCGCTTCAATTCCTCTAAAAGCATTAATAGCTCCTTGATATAAAATGATTTCAGGTGAAGGAACATTTTTTTTAGCGTTTTCTCCTCTAAAGTTTCTTCGCGGAAAATTATTGATAACCAAAGGTTTATTGATTTTATATTTGTCTACAAACCACTGGGCATAGCTTTCGCTTTCCGTCATTATATAAGGAATTTCACGAATGATTTTATTTTCTAAAAACCGCCACACTTTTTGAGAAACCCTCCCTTGAATGTGAGGTAATTCGGTAAATATTTCATGACTATCATACACCAAAGGAAGTCTGTTTTTTTTAGCAAATCGGAAACACGCATACAGTATATCCAAATCATTGGCGAGGATAATTGTATTTTTATCGGTATGCTTTTTTAGAAATTTATAAAGTTTCCATTGAAATTCTGCATACGCTGTTTTTAAACTTTTGGATTTTATTTTCAACCGAAAGAACGGATAAGGTCTTTCCATTGCAGGAAGTCCCTTCCAATTGTTTCCCACCAACAAAATAGGATAACCTGCGGTGTGAAGTGTATTACAAACTTTTTCTACTCTTTGGTCGGTTACCAAATGATTGAACACGCCAACAATAATTTTCGGTTTCATGCGATTTTATCAAATTATTAAATATAAAAATAGGAAATTAATTGCCATATTAAACTGTCGGAAGATTTCCAAATTTACAATAATTAAAGCATGACAGAACGGCATATTTTTTCTTTGGTAAGAAAATTGATAGTTTATATCGTGAAATTGATTGCAATTATAATCATTTTTCAAAAATAACTTTTTAAATTAGTAGATATTTTAATTCTTATGGAATATCAATTCTCAGAGGGAATGAACGAAGTGTTCAACAAAAGCCGACAAGAAGCCAAACGGTTACAGAGCGATTTTCTGAATACCGAGCACCTTCTTTTAGGCATTATTCAATCTACAGATTGTACCGCTTATACAATTCTGGAAGAGTTGAACGCAGACCTCACTCAAATCAGGCGAAAAATTGAAAACCTCAACATTATCAGCAACACGCCCAACGAAAAGGTTGTGGAAAATATCCCTTTAACCAAAATGGCAGATCAGGCCATCAAGCGATCTGCTTTGGAATGCAGACTTTATCGCTCTCCTGAAATCAATACGGTACATTTATTATTGGGAATATTGTACAAACCCGAAGATCCTACTACGGCTATTATAGACGCTTATGATATTGATTATCAAAAAGTTTCTAAACACTACAAAGCTATGCTTAAAGAAGATGATTCTCTTCCCAAAAATCAAGCTTTTGACGATGACGATGACAAGGAAGATATTTTTGGAGGCGGACAAAAAAAGAAACCTACCGGAGGAAATTTAGGTTCTAAAAAAAGCAAAACTCCTGTTTTAGACAATTTCGGGAGAGATCTTACTCAACTGGCTAAAGAAGGAAAATTGGATCCTGTTATCGGACGAGAAGAAGAAATTGAGCGCGTTTCCCAAATTCTTAGTAGAAGAAAGAAAAACAATCCTCTTCTGATTGGAGAACCCGGTGTTGGAAAATCCGCAATTGCAGAAGGATTATCATTAAGAATTCATCAAAAGAAAGTGTCCCGAGTACTCTTTAACAAAAGAGTCATCACTTTAGATTTGGCCAGCTTAGTTGCCGGCACAAAGTACAGAGGGCAATTTGAAGAACGAATGCGAGCCATCTTGACAGAATTGGAAAAAAACCGCGATGTTATCTTGTTTATCGACGAATTGCACACCATTGTAGGAGCAGGAAGTTCCACAGGAAGTTTAGATGCTTCCAATATGTTCAAACCTGCTTTGGCAAGGGGAGAAATCCAATGTATTGGAGCTACAACTCTTGATGAATACAGGCAGTATATAGAAAAAGACGGAGCTTTGGAACGACGTTTCCAAAAAGTAATGGTGGAACCCACCTCTATTGAGGAAAGTATAGAAATCCTCAACCAGATAAAAGATAAATACGAGGAATACCACAATGTAACCTATACAGAAGATGCCATAAAAGCTTGTGTAAATCTTACTGCGCGGTACATTACCGATCGCTATCTTCCCGACAAAGCCATTGATGCTTTAGACGAAGCCGGCTCCCGCGTTTATATCAAAAACATGAAAGTTCCCAAAGAAATTGTGGAATACGAAAACTCCATTGAGTTGATTAAAGCACAAAAACACGAAGCCGTAAAAAACCAAGATTATTTAGAGGCTCGTAAGCTAAAAGATGAAGAAGAACGCCTTCAGATTGAATTGAATATCGCGCAAGAAAAATGGGATGAAGAAATAAAAGCTAAAAAAGAAGTCGTTACCGAACACAACGTGGCAGAAGTAGTATCCATGATGAGCGGCGTACCCGTAACCAAAGTAGGCAAAAATGAGCTCGACAAACTTTCTCAAATGGAAAATCTCATTGGGGACAAAGTTATCGGCCAAAGCGAAGCTGTGAAAAAAGTGGTAAAAGCCATTCAGCGAAATCGTGCAGGATTAAAAGATCCCAACAGACCTATTGGTACATTCATCTTCTTGGGAACCACCGGAGTAGGAAAAACAGAATTGGCAAAAGTAATGGCAAAAGAACTCTTCGATTCAGATGACGCACTTATCCGTATCGATATGAGTGAATATATGGAGAAATTCGCCGTAAGCCGATTGGTGGGTGCGCCTCCGGGATATGTAGGATATGAAGAAGGCGGACAACTAACAGAAGCGGTTCGCAAGAAACCGTATGCTGTAGTTCTTTTAGACGAGATAGAAAAAGCTCACCCCGATGTATTCAACATTCTTTTGCAAATTTTGGATGAAGGACATGTAACAGACAGTTTAGGAAGAAAAGTAGATTTCCGAAACACCATTATTATTCTTACTTCCAATATCGGAACCAGAGATCTTAAAGACTTTGGAGATGGAGTTGGTTTTGGTACAGCAGCCAAAAAAGCAAATGTAGATGATCGTGCAAGAGGAACCATCGAAAAAGCATTGAAAAAAGCTTTTGCTCCCGAATTTTTAAATAGAATAGATGATATTATCGTCTTCAATAATTTGGAGAAAGAAGACATCAAGAAAATCATCAATTTGGAAATTGGAAAACTCTACAACCGATTGGAAAAATTGGATTATCATGTAGAACTTACCAACGATGCTCTCGATTTTCTGGCAGAAAAAGGATGGGATAAAGATTTTGGTGCTCGACCTTTAAAACGAGCCATTCAGAAATACATTGAAGATTTGCTTGCAGAAAAACTGGTTAATAAAGAAATGAAAGAAGGCGACAAAATCATTTTAAATGTAAATGAAACTAAGGATGCTTTGGAAGCCGATATCCAACCAGGTACCAAACGCAAAAAACCAAAATCTTCTGAAAAGGAAGTTTAAGTTAAATTGAAAAAACCTCGGATAATCCGAGGTTTTTTATTTATTCATTTTTAAAAGCGGGTCTATATATTGTCGGTCGTTGCTCAACCGCGGAACTTTATTTTGTCCCCCAAGTTTACCGCGAGAATCCATCCAATTATAAAATAAATCTTTTTTGGCAATGTGGACAATCGGAGATTTCAACGTCATATCGTGATATCGTTTGGCTTCGTAATCGGAATTTAATTTCTGCAATGTTTTATCAAATTTTTGCACAAAACTTTCGAAATCGTTGGGTGGCTGCGAAAATTCAATCATCCATTCATGAGCACCACTGGAATTTTCATTCATATAAACCGGTGCTCCGGTATAATCCAAAACAGATGCTTGAGTGTGCTGGCAGGCTTCTTCCAAAGCTCTTTCTACATTATCAATCATCAATTCTTCGCCAAAAGCATTGATGTAATGTTTGGTTCTTCCGGTAATTTTTATTCTGTAAGGATTTTTGGAAGTAAACATCACCGTATCGCCAATTAAATAGCGCCAAAGTCCTCCATTAGTGGAAATTACCATGGCATAATTTTTTCCTAATTCAACTTCTCCAATGGTTTTTGTTCGAGGATGATCTTTATAAAAATCTTCCATCGGTATAAATTCATAAAACATTCCATAATCCAACATTAGGAGCATATCATCGGCATCGCTTCTATCCTGAATTCCAAAAAAACCTTCCGAAGCATTATAAATTTCATAGTAATTGATTTCCTTTCCTATCAGTTTTTCATATTGTTTTTTATAGGGTAAAAAACTGATTCCTCCATGAAAAAAAACTTCCAAATTAGGCCAAAGTTCGCCTATATTTTCCACTCCTGTATCTTTCAGTAAGCGAAGCAAAAGCACCATCATCCAACTGGGAACTCCGGTCATACTGCCTACATCTTCGCTTTTTACTTCATTTATAATTGCTTTTAGCTTGGCTTCCCATTCTTTCATCAACGAAACTTTTCTGCTGGGCGTATTGATTACTTCCACCCAAAAAGGCAAGTTTCCTATTAAAATAGCAGATAAATCTCCAAATTCTGTATCGAAATCCTGATAAATTTCGGAGCTTCCGCCCAATCGCAGATTTTTATGTTGAAATAAAGCAGAAGATGGGTGATTATTTACATACAAAGCAATAAGATCTTTCCCTGCTTTAAAGTGGCATTCTTCTAAACTTTCGGCTGTAATGGGAATGTATTTGCTTTTATCATTGGTAGTTCCGGAAGATTTAGCAAATCTTTTAATCTGTCCGGGCCAAATAATATCGGATTCACCTCGCCTCGCTTTTTCGATATAAGGCATAAAATCTTCGTATTTTACAATCGGAACTTGGCGTTGAAAATCTTCAATGGTACGAATGCTTTTAAATCCGTATTTTTTACCATATTCTGTATCTTCCGATAAAAACAACTGGGAAAAAATAATTCCTCTTTGGGTTTCGTATGGCTGTTTTATAAATCGCTCTATTTGGTTTATCCTTCTCCCGATAATCCAATTTACCATAGAGTTGAAGAGTAATTTTCCGGCCATAGTTTAAATTAAATTTCGGCGAATTACATGGAAAGAAGCACTTGTATCCTTTAATACCGAATGTGAACAAATATACAAATTTTTAATTCTTATGTGAGAGGAAAATATAAAAAAACCACCTCGGACGAGATGGTTTTCTATTCTTTAAAACAAATTTTAGCAAAATTCGTCGTAAGCGGCTTGAAGGTTTTCTGCGATAACTTCGGCAGGATTTCCTTCAATATGATGGCGCTCCAACATGTGCACCAATTCTCCGTCTTTAAATAAAGCCACAGAAGGAGAAGAAGGAGGAAACGGTGCCAATTTTCTTCTGGCTTCTTCCACCGCTTCGATATCGAAACCGGCGAATGTAGTGGTTAAATGGTCTGGTTTTTTGCTCCCTTGCAAAGATTCTATAATTCCCGGACGAGCCGCACCAGCAGCGCATCCACATACGGAATTGATGACCAACAAAGTGGTTCCGGATTTAGCCAAGGCTTCGTTTACCGCTTCGGGGGAAGTTAAATCTTCAAATCCGATATCTGTAAGTTCTGCCTTCATGGGCATTACCAATTCTTCTGGATACATATTCTGTTATTTTATAAAGGTTTATAATAATTTTGTATTACAAAGATACGCATATTTTTAATTTTAAAACGATAGAGAAAACCTATTCTGCCGAATGATATTGGTAAAATATTTTGCATAAAAAAACCCATAACCAACTCGTGATTTTGGGTTTAAAATCAAACCAATTTTAAAATAAAATTATTGCAATAGTGAAATAAATGGAGAATATTTCACTGCAAATAATTTGGACTTTAATTTCCGCTTAATAGCTTCTTTGCCATTTCGGAAATGCTTTTTCCATCTGACTTTCCTGCCAGTTCTTTGGAGGCTTTTCCCATAACTTTACCGATGTCTTTCATGCTCTCGGCGCCTGCTTCGGAAATAATTTTCTTCACGGCGTTTTCCAATTCTTCGGGCGTTAATTGTTGTGGTAAAAATTGCTCTATGATTTTCATCTGGGCTTCTTCCACTTCGGCTAAATCTTCTCTTCCTTGCTCTTTATATTGCTGAAACGAATCTTTTCTTTGCTTGATCATTCTTTGTAAAATGGAAATTTCTTTTTCCGAAGTTACATCCTCGCCTTTACCGTCGGTTTTTGCCAGAAGAATTTCCGACTTTATGGCGCGTAAAGAATCGAGAGCTACTTTGTTTTTCTCCTTCATGGCAGCTTTTATGGCTGTCATCACCTCTTGTTCTAAGCTCATAATTTTAATGTTTTATTTAGTCCACATCCTTGTTTAGGAATTTATTTTCTTTCAGTTTTATCTGATTTTCATCTTTAGAGAGAAATGAATCGATGGTTTCTTCCGATGCTCTTTCGGTATTTACTTCAATGTTTTTTCGGCGAAAAGCAGGCACTTTCTCGAAATCCAATTCGGCTTCCATACTTTTAAAACGAGTATTGAATTCTTTTAACTTATTTCTTCGCTCTTCTATTCGTTTTGCATTATCATCTAAAGAAGTTTTATCTACAATTTCTATTTCATCTTCCTCCGCTTCGTTTTGAACCGAATTTTCCACCTCTTTTATTTCCTCTTCTATATCTTCCTCTTTTTGTTGAAGCGGAAAAGTTTCTTCTTCCACTTCTGAAATAGTATTTTGAGGTTCTTCTGCTAAAGGAAAAGAAAAGGAAAGGCTGCTGGGTTCTTCTTCACTTGAAAAATCGAACCCGTCTTGTGCTTCATCGGGAAAGGAAAATAAGTTGATTTCGTCCTTTTCAAAAAGAAAATCTGCGTCGTCTTTTTCTTCTTCTCCAAAGAAACCGATTTCGATATCTTGTTCTTCTTTGCTCATTTGAGCGCTTCCCACAGCAGCAGCTGAATTTATAGGAAAAGAGGGGCTATCACTTTCATCATCATCCAAACGGAATAAATTTTTACTCTCCTCAAAAGCACTATCTTGGGTTTGAGGTGTGTTTTCCGACTGATTTTTATTGAAATTTTCTTTTTCGTCTGTTAATCTGTGAACTACGCGTTCGGTGGCTCCGGAAAATTTTTGATTTTCTTTTTCAAAACCGGTGGCAATTACCAAAACGCTAACGGCATCCCCCAGTTCTTCATCTGTTCCTACACCGAAAATAATATCCGCTGTGTTGCCGGCTTCCGCTTGGATATGGTCCATTACAATTCCTATTTCATCCATTGTAATTTCTTCTGATCCGCTGCGAATTAACAACAATACATTCTTGGCTCCTGTGATTTTATTGTCATTTAACAATGGAGAATCCAATGCTTTTTTAACTGCAGATTCGGCTTTATTTTCTCCTGATGCTATTCCGGTGGACATCAATGCTGTACCGCTATTTTGAAGTACAGATTTGGCATCTCGGAAATCTATATTTACATCGAAATAACCAGTAATTACTTCCGCCATTCCTTTGGCAGCGTTGGTTAGCACCTCATCGGCTTTGGAAAATCCGGATTTAAACCCAAGATTCCCGAATTGCTGACGAAGTTTATCGTTATTGATTACGATAAGAGAATCTACATTGTCGCGAAGTCTCTCCAAACCTTCTTCTGCCTGGGCTAATCTCCTTTTTCCCTCGAATGTAAAGGGGACTGTTACAATCGCTATGGTAAGAATTCCCATTTCTTTGGCCACTTTAGCTATTACAGGAGCTGCACCTGTTCCGGTACCGCCGCCCATTCCTGCAGTAATAAATATCATTTTGGTGTTTTGTCCTAAAGCAGCTTTAATATCGTCGATGCTTTCAATAGCGGCTTTTTCACCAACTTCGGGATCCGCACCCGCGCCAAGACCTTCGGTAAGAGATGTGCCCAATTGCACTTTGTGAGCAACGGGATTATTATCCAAAGTTTGTGCATCGGTATTGCAAACGATGAAATCTACTCCGTGAATTCCGCGTTCGTACATATGGCGCAAAGCGTTGTTTCCACCGCCGCCAACGCCTATTACTTTAATAATTGAGGACGTTCCTTTTGGTAAATCAAATTGAAAGTCATCTGTGTTCATATTCTCCATTGTTTTTTTATTTTAAAAATAGTTTTCTGTGTAATTTAAACAATCTTCATTGAAATTGATTGGTTTTTTATTCTACTTCTTCAAAGAATTTACGAACCTTATCCATAATAGCTTGCCCGATAGTAAGTTTCGTTTTCTTTTGTTTGGGTGATTTCTCGATAATTGGAGCGTTTTCTGTATTTTCTTCTACTTGCTCATTTACCATCTCGGGTTGTGCGGGAATTTCTTCCACTTCCAATTCTTCGCTTTTCTTATCGCGAATTCTTAAACTTTCCATTAGCAAGCCAATGGAAGTGGCATACTCGGGACCTTTTAGATATCCTTTTTTATCGTTGGAAATATACTCGTTGGCATATCCTATTCGGGCATCGAAACCGGTTACATAATTGGAAAGTTGGCGAAGGTGTTTTAGATTGGATCCTCCACCGGTTAAAATAATACCTGCAATAAGTTTTCTCTTTTGTTCGTAAGCGCCATAGCCTTTTAATTCCGCATTTACCATTTCCAAAATTTCTTCTACCCGAGCATTGATGATTTGTGCTAAGGATTTTAAAGATATCTCTTTATCTTCCCGACCATGTAACCCGGGAATGGTAACGAAAGTAGAATCTTTTTCCAATTCCGGAACAGCAGATCCGAATTTCACTTTTAGTTTTTCGGCGTGTTTTTCAATAATAGAACAGCCTTCTTTGATGTCTTCTGTAATAATTCCTCCTCCATAGGGGATTACACAAGTGTGGCGAATAATATTATCCTTGAAAATTGCAATATCCGTAGTTCCACCTCCTATATCTACAATGGCTACGCCAGCTTCTTTTTCGTCTTTGTTTAAAACAGCTTCCGAAGATGCCAAAGGTTCTAATGTGAGGGATTCCATTTCCAAACCGGCCTCTTTTACACAGCGCGCAATGTTTTTAATGGAGCCCATTTGTCCTACCACTACATGGAAATTTGCTTCTAAACGTTTTCCGTGCATTCCGATAGGTTCGTATATTTCGCCGTCGGAATCCACTTTATATTCTTGTGGTAAAACGTGAATAATCTGCTCTCCCGGAAGCATTACCAATTTGGTTACTTGCTGCTTGAGCTTTTCTACATCTTCTTCGGTAATGATTCTTTCGGGGTGATCTCGCATAATATAATCGGAGTGTTGCAAGCTCCTGATGTGTTTTCCCGCGATTCCTACCGTAACTTTCTTAATGTTTACACCTGCACTTTTTTCGGCTTCGGTAACAGCGTTGCGAATGGATTTAATGGTCTGGGCAATATTGGTGACAATTCCTTTGTGAACGCCAAGGCTGTTGCTTTTTCCCACGCCCATTACTTCAATTTTACCGTGTGCATTTCTTCGGCCAACGATTGCAACAATTTTCGTGGTGCCGATGTCTAATCCTACTGAAAATTCGTTTGATTCCATATTACTTCGGTTTGATTTTATCATTTATCTTTTACTCTTTATTTTCTTTTTCCAAATTATATTCATAAGGTTTGTAGCCGCGCCTTAAAGTGGTAACTACTTGATTGTCGTATTTTACCGATATTTTTTTATATTTATTTAAATCCTCGTGTATCAGATATTTTTCTGCAAAGGTTTTAAAGCCTTTTAGTTTAAAATCCAAATTATTTAAATCTCCCAATTCTACTTTAAAAATACCTTCGTGGGTGAGCAATTCGTAATCGCCATTTTGGTTTCGGTTGATTCCTACAAAGAATTTCTTTTCAAAAGAATCTTTATTTAGTTTTTCTGCCAACTCGATGAGCGCCGGATAATCTTTCTTGGGCACCTTGCCGGAAACCAACCAACATGGATGAGAATAGTTTTCGGACAGCGGAAATTCGTTGCTTTTTTCATCCACATAAAATTCTTTGGTTCCTGTATTTATCCTCAACATAGGAACTCTTTGCTTTACATCTATATTTAATACTCCATTTAAATTTAAATATACATTGGCGCTGTCCACCGCCGGGATTTTATCCAAATCTCTTTCCAAAACGGGAATGTTGATTTCGCCCACTTTTTTTGAAGGATTTACTTTATCTGCCATAGTTTGTACCATTGCTTCGTCCACAAAATAAACCGGTGTATTCTGCACAAAAGCAATCTGTATTTTTTGATCTTTCTGGCTGAATCTCTTCAATGAAAAACTGAGTAAAAATGCAAAAAGCACCAATACTACTAATATTTTTAAAATTCTATATTTGTTTTTCATTTTCCGTTTTTATTTTTCATCCATCCATTCCATAATAGGATCGTACAATCTATCGATACTTCCCGCTCCTACGGTAAGCAAAACATCGAAGTTTTTTTCCTTTATTTTCTCCAAAGCATTTTCCAACGAACTCACTTCTTTGTCTTTTAAATCTATCTTTTCCAAAAGCCAATCCGAAGTTATTCCTTCCAAAGGTTTTTCTCTGGCGGGATAAATATCCAAAAGAATCAATTCATCGGCACGGCTTAAGCTTTCTGCAAAACCCGATGCAAAATCCCTTGTTCGGGAATACAAATGCGGTTGAAAAACCACCAACAATTTCTTTTTCGGATAAAAAGCTTTTATGGAACCGATTACAGCATTTAATTCTGTTGGATGATGAGCATAATCGTCCACATAGATTTTTCCGCTTTCAAAAGTATGTTGTGTATATCTTCTTTTTATTCCTTTAAATGTTTTAATTCCTTGCTGAAGATCTTTATAACTTGCACCCAAACCGCGAACTACCGCAATGGCCGCAGTTGCATTTTCCACATTATGAATGCCGGGAAGATGCCACTGAAAATCTACAATTTCCTTATCTCCGTCGTGAAAATCGAAATGTAAAGCGCCTTCTTTTATACGAATATTATCGGAATAAAAATCGGCTTCTTCATTTACTGCATAGGAAATAGCTTTTCTCCCAATAGATAAACCTTTTCTTACAAAAAGTTGATTTTCGTCGGGTACCAAAGCAGCAAAATCTCTGAAAGATTGCTCGATATGGGCTTTGTCGCCATAAATATCCAAATGATCGGGATCCATAGAAGTAACTACCGCCCATTTCGGACGAAGATTCATAAAAGATCTGTCGTATTCATCGGCTTCTACTACGGATATTTTTTCTCCATTGTAGATGAAATTGGATTCGTAATTTTCGGAAATTCCACCTAAAAATCCGGAAAAAGGCAAATGAGCAACTTTACACAAATGAGCAATTAAAGTGGATGTAGTGGTTTTGCCATGTGTTCCTGCAACAGCCACACATTCGGTATTTTCAGTGAGAATACCCAAAACTTTTGCCCGCTTCATCAAAGTAAAATCATGTTCTTTAAAATAATCTAAAATGGAAAGTTCCTTAATTGCGGGTGTGAAAACCACCAGTGTGTTCTGCGGATTCAGTTCCAGTTCTGCGGAAGTAAGTTGATCTTCGAAATTAATCGGAATTTTTTCATTCTCCAAAATATGGGTGAGTTTGGTGGATGTTTTATCATATCCTAAAACATTTTTCCCAACGGAATGGAAATAACGAGCCAAGGCACTCATTCCGATGCCGCCAATTCCCACAAAATAGTAATGGGTATATGTATTTACGCTCGCCATTTTAGCTTTCTTTAATTTTAACTATTTTAAAAATTTCATCCACAATTTGCTGTGTTGCATTGGGTTTTGCCAAAGATTTTAAATTTTCTCCTGTTTCCTTTCTCAGCTGTGAATCTTCGCAGATTTTCTCCAATGTATTCCAAAATTTTTCCTTCATCTCTACATCTTTCACCATAAAAGCGGCTTGTTTATCTACCAGCTTTTGCGCATTTTTAGTTTGATGATCTTCCGCCGCTGTAGGAAGTGGCACCAATAAAACGGGTTTTCCCACCATTTGCAATTCAGAAATTGCAATAGCTCCTGCGCGGGAAACAATTACATCTGCCGCAGCATAAGCTTCTGCCATATCTGAAATAAACTCCTTCAACGAAATGCCTTTTACTTCTTTAATCGATTGATTTTTAGAAAGTTTTGGATAATCCAAAGATCCTGTTTGCCAAATCAACTGATATCCTTTTTGGGATAATTTGTCTAAATTACTTTCCCAAGCATTATTAAGTGTTCGGGAGCCTTGCGATCCGCCCACCGAAAGAATGGTTAAACCTTCCTGAAGTCCGAATTTATTTTTTGCTTCTTCCTTTTTTATATCTCTATTGAGAAGCGTTTTCCTAATCGGGTTGCCCAGATATTCTACTTTGGTTTTCGGGAAAAAACGCTCCATTTCAGGATAAGCCGTGAAAACAGCTTTGGCTTTCCGCGAAAGTATTTTATTGGTAACTCCCGGCAGAGAATTTTGTTCTTGTATAAAAATAGGCACACGCATTTGTGAAGCTGCCCACAAAGCCGGGCCACTTGCAAAACCTCCTGTGCCAACTGCAAAATCGGGGCGAAAATCTTTAATAATTTTCCGAGCTTTCCGAATGCTTTTTAACAACATAAAAGGAAGTGAAAAATTGGAGAGCAAATTACCTCTATCGAAACCTGCAATTTCCAATCCTTCTATGGGAAATCCTGCCTGAGGAACTTTCTCCATTTCCATTTTTCCCAAAGCACCGATAAACAATATTTGTGCATCGGGAAATCTGCTTTTGATTTCCTGCGCAATGGAAACTGCCGGAAAGATATGACCTCCCGTTCCTCCTCCGCTTAATATGATTCTAGGCGATGTCATTAATCTCTTCTATTGTTTGTTTTTTACCCATTCCTTCTTCATCGTAGGTTAATATTCTGGAGCTTACGTTTAAAATAATTCCCAGTTGTAAATATGTTACCAACATAGATGTTCCTCCGTAACTAATCAGTGGCAATGGCTGTCCCGTTACAGGAATTAAATTGACAGCTACGGCAATATTTACCGATATCTGAACAAAAATCATTAACCCTAAAGCCAACACCAACAAACTTCCGAAGAAAGTTCTTATTTTGCTTGCAATCATTACAATCCGAATAATCATCATAAAATAAAGCGTAATGAGAAATATTGCGCCCGCCAAACCGTATTCTTCCACTATAATGGCAAAAATAAAATCTGAAACCGACTGAGGAAGCGATTGTTTCAGCGCACTTTTCCCCGGACCTGTACCAATAGCACCGCCATGAATAATGGCTGCTTTAGCTTGCATCACTTGGTAGTTTTTGGTTTTTTCTTCTTCGGTTAAAACTCCATCATCTTTTTTAAAGAATGTTTCTATCCGGCTACTCCAAGTTTCCACACGGTTGCTCCCCAACCAATTGGTTTTTGTTGCCACCAATAAAAACAGACACGCAAAAACTAACATGGTAGCAGAAAATCCCACAATATACTTCATGGAAAGTCTGCCCAATGCCATTACCATTAAAGAAACAAGCATAATCATCAATGCGGTAGATCCGTTGTCTTTTCCTACCAAAAAAACCACCAATAAAGTGGGACCGAACAAATAAATAATATTTTCAATTACCAAGCGTTCTCGTGTTATTCTCTTGGTTAAATAGCGGCAGATATAAATAATGAGCATTAAATACGCAAATGTAGAAGGCTGAAACGATATAGGAGTTCCAGGAATTGTGAGCCAACGAGAAGCGCTGGCACCATCGATTTGATGTCCTGAAAATACTGTAAGTAACAGTAATATTATGGTAATTCCCAACAATATACTGCTGAGTTTCCCTATATGTTCATATTTAAATACTCCCACAAAACGCATAATGGACAATCCGAAAACCAAGAAAAACATATGTTTAATCATATGACTGGTGGTTGTTCCATTATTTACAATATATTGCAAATTGGAACTCGCCGAATAAACAGGAAATATCGACAGAGCGGAGATTACGATGATTAGCATCCAAAGGATTTTATCTCCCTTTAAATATTCGAATTTTTTTTCCTTCGTTTCCTCCATTTTCTTTTTATGCTAAATTTTCTTCTCCTTGCAAAACGTACTTTCTAAACTGATCTCCACGATCTTCATAGTTTTGAAATAAATCGAAACTTGAACAACACGGAGCCAACAAAACCGTATCTCCCGATTCGGCTATTTCTTTACAAAGTTTAACGCATTCTTCCATACTTCTCACTTCGTAAATTGAATCTTTTTTATCCTGAAAAAAACGTATTATTTTTTCATTATCCAATCCTAAACAAACAATGGTTTTTACTTTTTTCTTTACCAATTCCTCTATTTCGGAATAATCATTTCCTTTATCAATTCCGCCCACAATCCAAATTGCAGGAGATTTTACACTTTCCAAAGCATAATAAGCTGCATTTACATTCGTTGCTTTGCTGTCGTTGATAAAAGTTACTCCATTAATCTCTGCCACGCGCTCCAAACGGTGTGGAATGGCTTGAAAAGTCATCAAACTTTCCCGAATACTTTTATTGCTGATTTGCAATATTTTACCCGCAATTCCTGCCGCCAAACTATTGGCAACATTGTGCGCGCCGAAAAGTGAAAGTTCAGAAGTTTTCATTCTGAATTCATCCTGAAGTTTAAATACCAATTCGTCTGCAACTGAAAAAGCTCCTTCTTCCAATTCTGTTTGTAAAGAAAAAGGAATGCTTTTGGCTTTTATTTCTATGGTTTTCAACAATTTATGGCTCATTTCATCATCTCTGTTGTAAATGAAATAATTGTCGTTTTCCTGATTTTCGGTAATTCTGAATTTCGCCAAAGCATATTTCTCGTAATTATAATTGTACTGATCCAAATGATCGGGCGATAAATTCAGAAGCAGGCTTATAAAAGGTTTAAAGTTTTGAATATCATCCAATTGAAAACTGCTGACTTCCAAAACGTAATAATCGTAATTTTCAGTTGCCACCTGATAAGCAAAGCTTTTTCCGATGTTTCCTCCCAAACCTACGTTGTAATGATCGTTTTTTAGGATGTGATAAATCAGGGATGCGGTAGTGGTTTTGCCGTTGCTTCCGGTAACTGCAATAATTTTGGCATCGGTAAAGTGAGAAGCAAATTCTATTTCGGAAGAAAGGCGAATTCCCTTTTCCTGAATTTTATTCACAATCTCCGATTTTTTGGGAATTCCCGGACTTTTTATTACCCAATCGGCAGATAAAATGCGGTTTTCATTATGTCCTTCTTCTTCAAAATCTATTTCGTTTTCAATTAAGAGATTTCTATATTTTTCCTTTAATTTTCCACTATCGGAAAGAAATACCTGAAATCCCTTTTTCTTCGCCAGAAAAGCAGCACCCACACCACTTTCTCCACCGCCTAAAATAACGGTGTTTATGGGGTTTTTCGAAAACATTTCCTTCGCTTGCATTTTATCTTACTTTTAAAGTGATAAGGCAAATGACCGCCAACATAATTCCTATAATCATAAACCGATTGACAATTTTGGATTCGTGGAAAGATTTCATTTGGAAATGGTGATGCAAAGGCGCCATTAAAAAAACTCTTTTTCCTTCTCCGTATTTCTTTCGGGTATATTTAAAATAAGCTACTTGTATAATTACCGATAGATTTTCTATCAAGAAAATTCCGCACAATACGGGAATTAACAATTCTTTTCGCAAAATAATCGCCAAAACAGCAATTACTCCGCCCAGCATTAAACTTCCTGTATCTCCCATAAAAACCTGCGCCGGATAAGTATTGTACCAGAAAAATCCTATAGTGGCTCCTATGAGTGCTATCGCGAAAATGGTAACTTCTCCCGTATTGGGAAGGAACATAATGTTGAGATAATCTGCAAAAACTATGTTTCCCGACAGATAGGCGAAAAGTGCCAAAGTTCCTAAAATGATAACGCTTGTTCCTGCCGCTAAACCATCGATACCATCTGTAATATTGGCTCCGTTGGAAACCGCAGTAATGATAAAAACGATAATGGGAATAAATACTATCCACGACCATTTTTCGGCATCTTGATCGTCCATCCAAAAGAGGATTTTGCTATAATCGAATTCGTTATTTTTAAAGAACGGAACGGTGGATATCAAGTCCTTTTCCGGTGGTGTAAAATTTTGTTCCAATCTTTGGGTTGTACCTTCTCCCACATTTGCATATTTACGTTTCACGGTGATATCGGAATGAAAAAACATGGTTATTCCTACAATTAATCCTATTCCTATTTGTCCTACGATTTTAAATTTTCCTTTTAAACCGTCTTTATTTTTCTTTATTTTCTTTAAATAATCGTCCAAGAAACCTATGCCGCCCAACCATATCATAGAGATTAAAAGCAATACAATATAAATATTACCTATTCGGGTGAATAAAATTACCGGAACTAAAGTGGCCAAAATAATGATTAAACCTCCCATAGTGGGCGTTCCTTCTTTTTGTTTCTGACCTTCTAATCCCAAATCTCTTACCATTTCGCCCATCTGACGTTTTCTTAAAATCCGAATGACTCTTTTTCCATAAATCATGGCGAGCGCCAACGAGGTGAGAATAGCCAATGCTGCTCTGAAAGAAATATACTTGAAGAGACTCATTCCGGGAATGGAAATCCCGTGGGCAGTTAGATATTCATATAAATAATACAGCATCTGATTCTATTCTTTAAATTTTATTTTTTTAATTTCTGTAACAATTCATTAATTACTTCTTTATCATCGAAGTGGTGTTTTACTCCATTTATTTCCTGATAGTTTTCGTGTCCTTTTCCTGCAACCAAAATAATATCGCCGCTTTCCGCCATTTTAATTGCCGTTTTTATGGCTTCTTTTCTGTCCACCACCGAAATATATTTACTGTAATTCTGTGGTTGCACACCTTTTTCAATTTCCTGGATAATTTGTATCGGGTTTTCCGTTCTGGGATTGTCTGATGTGATGATGGCCAAAGATGTATTTTTTGTTGCGATATCGCCCATTTCAGGTCTTTTGGAGTGATCTCTATCTCCTCCACATCCGAATACACAAATTACTTTTTCGTTTTTTGTGCGTATTTCGTTAATGGTATTTAAAACATTTTCCAATGCATCGGGAGTATGCGCATAATCGACAATAAAATAAATTCCGCTTTCGGATTTTACCGCTTCAAATCTTCCTTTTACACGTTGTAAAGAACTCAACTTCCGCAAAACTTCATCGGAATTCATCCCTAATTCTGTTGCGATGGCATAAACCAAAAGAAGATTATAGGCATTAAATTTTCCGGTTAAAGGTGTCCAAAATTCTTTTCCATTGAAGTTTAGCAACATTCCGTTGAAATCTGCTTCCAAAATTTTTCCCTGATAATCTGCCATTGTTTTCAAGGCATAAAATCGTTGAGTAGCTTTGCAATTCTGAAGCATGATTTTGCCATTTTTATCATCCAAATTGGAAATGGCAATAGAAGTTGCGGGCAAATTATCGAAAAAGGATTTTTTTACCCTGAGATATTCTGCAAACGTTTTATGGTAATCCAAATGATCGTGCGTAATATTGGTAAATCCGCCCAATTTAAAGTGCAAACCTTCGGTGCGATGTTGATGGATTCCATGTGAACTCACTTCCATAAATACATACTCGCAATCTTCATAAACTGCCTGTGCCAAAAGTTTGTTGATTTCGAGAATATCCGGAGTGGTTCTTTCTGCCGGAATTACTTTATCTCCTATAATATTTTCCACTGTGGAAAGAAGTGCACTTTTATATCCCAATCGGGTAAAAACCTCGTAGCAAAGTGTCATGGTAGAAGTTTTTCCGTTGGTTCCTGTTACTCCGATAAGATTTAATTTAGAAGAAGGATCTCCGTAGAAATTTTTAGCCAAATGTCCCAAAGCCACCGCTGTATTCTTCACTTGGATATAAGAAATATTGGATGTGATTTCAACGGGAAGATTTTCACAAACTACGGCTATTGCTCCTTTTTTTATCGCTTCGGAAATATATTTATGCCCATCGGTTAAAGTTCCTCTCAGAGCCACATACATACTTCTGGAAGTGGTTTTTCTGGAATCGAAAACCACCTCTTTGATATCGACAGCAGAAGCGCCTTCGATATGTAAAACGGGAATTCTATGTAATAAATCTTCTAAAAGCATTTAATTCTGAAGCGTTAAATATATTTTTTGATTTTCTTTTATTGCTGTTCCTTTTTCAGGAAATTGATTTAATATTTTACCTGCACCTTTATATTCCACTCTATAACCGTAATTTTCCAATTTTGGAATAATATCTTTCCCCGAAAGCCCAATAAGATCGGGCATTTTTCCTTTGGTAATCGTTGTTTTACTACCAGAATTCAAGAGTAATTTATTCAAATCGGGTTGGGCATTTACCAACATTTCTTTATTTGCATTTAGTGGTGTTTTAAGGAAAATCTTTCCTGCAATTTCTTTAAAAACCGGTGCGGCGGCTTGGCTTCCATAAAATCCCTTGGAATTGTCCGGTTGGTTAATCATTACAAGACATGTATATTTTGGGTTATCCGCAGGAAAAAATCCTGCAAAAGCCGCATTATATTTCATGGGTCCGGGCAACCAATATTGAAAACGCGCCGTTCCTGTTTTTCCTGCCATTTTTAAATTAGGCGTATAAATGCTACGTGCTGTTCCCTTTTCTACCGCTTTGGTAAGGGCGTGGGTCATCATTTGAATAGCTTTATCAGATGCCATTTTCTTTACCATTACCTGAGGTTTTGCTTGGTAAATTGCATTTCCGCCCCGCACTATTTTGTTTATAAATAAAGGTTTAAGCATTTTTCCTTTATTCGCTATTCCGTTGTAAAAAGTAGCCATCTGCAATGGCGTAATATCCACTGTATATCCAAAAGCGGCAGAGGCTAAGGCGCCTTTGCTCCAAGTCTTATTTTCTGGTGTTAAAATTCTTGGTTTGGTAACTCCTGGAAGTTCTATTTCCATTTTATCGAAAAGTTTCCATCTTCTTAAATGATCATAAAAAACCTTTGGATCATCGGCATAATGCTCTGTGATTACTTTGGCTGCACCAATATTGCTGGATTGTGCTAAAATATCGCTAATATCATAAACATCTCCTGCGTGGCTATCGGTAATTCTTTGCCCGGCGTATGTCCAAGCTATTCCTCCAATATTCACTTTGGTTTCTTCATCCACAAAACCATCGTCCATTGCTGCGAGCAAAGAAACGGTTTTAAATATAGAACCTGGTTCTGCCGCATCTTTTATAGCGTAATTATAAGCATCCACATATTTCCCTTCTTCTATTCTTCGTAAGTTGACCATCGCACGAACTTCGCCGGTTTCAACTTCCATTACGATTACACTTCCGTGATCTGCATTAAAATCAATCAATTGCTTTTCCAAAGCGGAATGTGCAATATCCTGAATCCGTAAATCCAACGTGGTGTAAACATCCTCGCCATCTACAGGTTCTTGCTCTTTCCAATAATCGATGGGTTTCCATTGTCGGGAGTTGATTCTTTGCTCCAATCGTGTGCCATCTACACCTGTAAGGTATTCGCTGAAAGCTCCTTCAAAACCGCTCTTCATTCCATTTCTATCCAAACCGATAGTTCCTCTTCCTATTTCTGAAGTGGACAATTCCCGACGGTAGTTTCTTTCTACAATGAAGCCTCCTCGATTTTTCCCGCGATTAAAAATGGGAAAATTTCTAATTCTATCGAATTGATCGAAATCCAAACCGCGAACCAAAAGGTAATATTGATTGTTTCTTGCTCGTTCGGCATCGAATTTTTTTCTAAAATAAGTAGGCGTTCTGTCGAACATTTTTGCTAAAGAATCGGTAAGTGCCGCAACATTATTTTTATACAGAGAATCGCGCATTGTTTTGAAATCCAAATAGATATCGTAGCGCATTACAGTAGTGGCAATAATGGAACCATCGGCGGAATATAAATTTCCCCGAGCGGCTTTTAATGTATCGATACGGTAATTTCTATCGATAATGTTTTTAAAATTATCTACATTGGTGTTTTGTATTACCACAATTTTCGCGATAAACAGGACAAAAGTGAGGAGAGCTACCCCCACAAAAGCGTAACCCCAAAAAAGCATTTTGTCTCTTTTGTCGTTATATTCACTGCCCTTTTTTACCATTTACTTCCTCCGGTTTTATTAAAATTTTTATCGGGTGGCTTTGCAAGGGCAACAAAGAATCTTTCTCCATTTCCTTACTAAGCTCGGATTCCATTTTTATATGAATAAGCCTGCTCTGTGCATAAGCATTTCGAGATTTATACTCTTCACTTTCTTCTTTTAGGTGAGTAAGCGTTTCTATTTTTTGACTTACCAAGTGATTGGAATAAATCATCATCATCATCAATATAAAAATCAGAATAAAATATCTGTAGTTTCCTCGAATTTCTTCTCGATTTAAAAAATTCCCTTTTACGATGTCTTTAATCGTAAGGGATTTTTTTTGTTTTCTATTTCGAGATGCTTTTGCCACCGAACTTTTATTTAAATTTTTATTCCTATTCTCAATTTAGCACTTCTTGCCCGCGGGTTGGTTTCTATTTCTTCATTTCCTGGAACTATCGCTTTGCTTTGCAACAACTCGAATAGGCGCGTATAATTTCCATAAATGTCGCGTTCCGGTTCTCCTTCAAACATTCCGTTTTTCAAAAACCTTTTTACCAATCTGTCTTCCAAAGAATGATAAGATATTACGACCAATCTTCCTCCCGGTTTTAAAATTCTGTAAGATTGCTCCAGCATTTCTTTTAAAGCTTCCAATTCTTGATTTACTTCGATGCGAATAGCCTGAAATATCTGTGCGTATATCTTATTTATTTTATGTTTTGGTAAATAGGAAAATATTTTTTTCAAATCTTCTGTTGTTTTTATAGGATTTTCTTTTCGTGCTGTTACCAATTCACGAGCCAGTTTTCTGGCATTTCTGAGTTCTCCGTACCAATAAAAAATATCGGCAATTTTTTCTTCTTCATATTCATTAACCACCTTTTTTGCATCCCAAGTTTGTTGCACATTCATACGCATATCCAAAGGACCGTTTGCCCGGGTAGAAAAACCTCTTTCGGCTTCATCAAACTGATGCGAGGAAACTCCCAAATCTGCTAAAATCCCATCTACTTCGTTTATTCCTTGAACCAACAAACTGTTTTCCATAAATCGGAAGTTTTGATTGATCAAGGTAAAACGCTCATCCTGCAAGGTGTTTTTTAAAGCATCCAAATCCTGATCGAAAGCAAGAAGCTTTCCTTTGGAAGAAAGATTCTTTAAAATCTCTTTTGAATGACCGCCTCCTCCGAAAGTGCAATCCACATAAACCCCATCTTTATTTGTGATTAAGCCTGAAACACTTTCATAAAGCAAAACCGGATTATGATACATCTTCCGAATTTATACTTCCCATAACTTCTTCTGCCAGTGCAGCAAATTCATCTTCATTGGCAGAAATTACAGCTTCGTAGCTTTTCTTATCCCAAACTTCTATCAACTCTCCTGCGCTTGCCAACACCACTTCTTTATCCAAATTTGCATATTGTACCAAATCTTTGGATATCTGCAATCGCCCAGATTTATCGGGTTCCACAGTTTTTACTCCCGCGGTAAACATCCTGATAAAATCGGCGTTTTTCTTCACAAAACGATTGAGTTGATTAATTTTAATCATCAATTTTTCCCAACCGCTCATGGGATATACTTCCAGACATGGCTGAAAGACAGAACGCTTTACCACAAATGGCTCCATAGCATAATTTTCCATTTGCTTCATCAATGAGGAAGGGATTTTTACCCTACCTTTATCATCGATTTTACATTCATATGTCCCAATAAAATTTTTCATTTAAAAACAAATTTATACAAATATTTCCACTTTTCACCACTTTGTCCCACCAATTTTCTTATTGTTAATAACTTTTGAAGGTTTTTACCTTTATAAATCAATTCTAATTTTAAGCATTTGGGTTGTAGATAATTAGTATATTGAGGTTGCTTTTTTAAAATTTTTGGGTGGCTTTCAATAATTTTTTCTTAAATTGATTTATCATTGCAAATGAAAATCGGATTTTTCGTACTTTTGCATGGTTTAGGCACTATTTAATATGATATTTAAAACAAAAAAGAGAAAAAAATTTACGTTTGTAGAAGAAGGCGAGGGACATCCTATCGTACTTCTACAGGGCTTAATGGGCGGCCTGAGTAATTTTAACGAGACCATTGAATATTTTTCGAACAATGGTTTTAAGGTGATTTTCCCCGAATTGCCCATGTATTCGCTTCCTGTTTTAAATACCAATTTAAAAAGCATTTCGGATTTTGTTGTTCGCTTTATTGAAGAGGAAGTTCGCGAATCGGTTACTTTAGTGGGAAATTCCATGGGAGGACATATTGGTTTAATTACAGCTTTGGGGCATCCAACGGTAGTAAAAAATCTTGTATTAACCGGAAGTTCAGGTCTTTACGAACGCTCTTTTGGAACTTCATTTCCCAGAAAAAGCGACAAAAGCTACATCCGCAAAAAAGCCGAAGAAGTTTTTTACGATCCCAGTGTAGCTACGGACGACTTGGTGGAAGAAGTTTACAGCATTGTAAACGACCGCATGAAAGGAGTAAAAACCGTTATGCTTGCCCGAAGCGCCATAAAACATAATATGGAAAAGGATTTGCCCAACATCAATTGCCCTACTTGCATTATTTGGGGAAAACAAGACAATGTTACGCCGCCGGAGGTTGCAGAAGAAATGTACAAAGACATCCCAAATTCCGATTTATTCTGGATCGATCATTGTGGACACGCCGCGATGATGGAAAAACCGAAAGAATTCAACGAAATTCTTTACAATTGGCTAAAAGATAAAGCTTAGTTAAATGCTGATTAATTCTGTATCGTTTGTAAAAAGCAGCACAAAATGGCAGGACTGTCCCGAGGGAAATATTCCTGAATACGCTTTTATCGGGCGATCGAATGTGGGAAAATCTTCATTGATCAACGCGATGATGAACCACAAAAATTTAGCAAAAACTTCGCAAACTCCTGGAAAAACACAGTTAATCAATCATTTTATTGTAAACGAATCTTGGTATCTTACCGATTTACCGGGATATGGATATGCAAAAACATCTAAAGTTCAGCGTAAAAAATTCGAGAAATTAATCGCCGATTATATTACCCAAAGAAAAAATTTAGTCAATTTGTTTATACTTGTAGATACGCGGCATTCTCCTCAAAAAATTGACTTGGAATTTATGCGATGGACTGTAGAAAACGAAATTCCTTTTAGCATTGTTTTTACCAAATCGGATAAATTAAAGCCTTCTCAAATTGAAAAAAACATCGATATTTATTCCGAAGAACTTTTAAAGGAATGGGGAACTCTCCCCAAATTGTTTATTACTTCTTCCGAGAAAAAAGAAGGCGGAGATTTAATTCTCGATTATATAAAACAAACCAATAACCTTTTGAGAGAAAACAATATTAATTTTTCATGAGCCTACCTATTTGGAAAATAAAATCCTTTGAAGAGCTCTCTGTTGAAGAACTTTACCAAATTATACGACTAAGGATAGAAGTATTCATTATCGAGCAAAACACTCCTTACCAAGATTGCGATGATACAGATCAAAAAGCATTACACATTTGGGCAGAAATAGACGGAGAAATTGCCGTTTATGCTCGAATTTTCGACCGAAATATAAAGTACAAAGATGCAGCCAGCATCGGGCGCGTTATTACCCGAGAAAAATATCGAAAACGGTCGCTTGCCAACGTTTTAATGACTCTATCCATAGAGACTATTCTTAACCGATATACTCAACCTGATATTCGGATAAGCGCACAAAATTACCTCCTTAATTTTTATGGTAAATTTGGTTTTGTTCCTGTGGGAGAAACTTACCTGGAAGATAATTTATCCCACACCGAAATGTTTAGAAAAGCTTAAGGTTGCCTTACTTTTTCAGGATCCAGCCACCCCAAAGAGCTATAATGATCTAAGAATTTCTGAATTTTAGGTCCGGTAACTACGCTGCAATAAGGTTGTGTGGGATTCTCGAAATAATAATCTTGATGATAGCTTTCTGCCGGCCAAAACTTTTCAAAAGGTACTACTTGGGTTACATATTTTCCTTTCCAATCTTGGCGAGCTTCCGACTCTTTTAAGATTTTCTCGGTTCCCTCTTTTTGTTTTTCGTTTCTATAAAGTACAATGGAGCGATATTGAGTTCCGATATCATTTCCTTGGCGATTGAGCTGAGTGGGATCGTGTAAAAACAGAAAAACATCCATCAATTGTGCATAGGAAATAACGGAAGGATCGAATTCAATCTGAATCACTTCGGCATGACCTGTTTTTCCGGTGCAAACTTCCTCATAAGTGGGATTGGCTTTATCTCCTCCCGAATAACCTGAAACTACGGAATGAACTCCTTTTAACATTTCAAATTGAGGTTGCACACACCAAAAGCACCCCCCACCAATTGTAATATATTCTAATTTATCACTCATCGATTTATCTAAATTTTTATGCGAATTTATTTTTTGCTGCCCCTCACAAGAAAGCAACAACATAAATAAAATTAAAGTAATACTCCTTCTCATTACAAGGTACGAAGTTATAAAAATTACTCCCTTAATTCAATAATTTTATATCATTTTTTCTATCTCTGCCATGTCTTAAAATACGGATATAAATATTAAACAATAACGATATATTTATGCTGTTCTTTCTTTTTGTGCTATTTCCCTTATAGAAAAATATATACCAGCCTGTTTTTTTAGAACCAGACAGGTGTTAATGTTAGTGTTAGTATTGGAGTATAGGTTTGAGGCAAGGAATAAGAACAAAGTTTTTAGCTTGGTTTCCAAAAACAAAAAAGTCTCATTCGTATTGAATGAGACTTTATAATATCCGCCTGTGGCGGAAAAAAC